>WNFU01000022.1_pt1 | contig 284704 bp, 272 predicted proteins | sample 5400121 | NCBI WGS metagenome assembly WNFU01 (sample SAMN13153360, study PRJNA577476) | soil metagenome | isolation source: 100 cm soil or saprolite under grassland replicate 1 | place: USA:California | collected 2016-06-15
CCGCCACCAGGCGGTCGAAGAGCCGGCGGAACTCCGCCATGCGCTCGAGCGGCACGCCGAAGCCGCCCGTGAGCACGTTGAACCCGCGGCGCACGGCGGCCTCCACGGACTCCGGGCTCTGCGCCGTGACCCAGATGGGCGGGTGCGGCCGCTGGACGGGCTGCGGGAAGACCGACGTCTCGGGGATCTTGAAGAATTTCCCCTCGTGGCTGAACGGCTCGCCGCCAAATGCCTTGAGCATGACCTCGATCGACTCTTCCCAGCGCGCGCGGGCGCTGTCGAGCTCGAGCCCGAGCCGCTCGAACTCGTAGTGCTGATAGCCGCGCCCAAGCCCGATGTCGACGCGGCCCCCGGCCAGGAGGTCGAGGGTCGCGATCTCCTCGGCGATCACGAGCGGGTGGTGGAGGGGGACCACGATGACGGCCGTGCCCACGCGCAGCCGCGCGGTCTTCGCCGCGATGTACGTCGCGAACTGCGCCGGCCGCGAGAGATAGCCGTAGGTCGAGAAGTGGTGCTCCGCGAGCCAGACATTGCGGTAGCCGAGCCCCTCGGCGGCCTGGGCGATGTCGATCGCGCGCGAGTACATCTCCTCGGGCGGGCGCGCTGAGGGCGATTGCATGAGCAGGAAGGTTCCGAAGTTGAGCATGGGCCGCTATCTTAGCCCATATGAAGCCGAAGAGCCGGACCTCTCTCGGTCTGCGGCGCTTGACAGGCGCCGCGCGCCTTGGGAGGATCGGTGCGGAGGCGGAAGATCATGCGAACGATCGTGCCGAGGCTGCTGCTCCTGGTGATGATGGCGGCCGGTTGCGCCACAGCGGGCAATACGCCGGCCCAGGACCTGGCCTGGGAGCGCTGGGGGGCGTGCAATCACTTCACCACGATCACCCTCGATCGCGTCAATCAGGACGGCCGGCTCGTGGTCACCGCATACCAGGTCGATGGCGCGTCGTTCACCGCGTGCGTGCACGAGGCGGCGGCCGACCAGGTCCGCCGCGGAGCCGCCGCCGTGCCGCAGGCGATCGTGCTCGTGAAGAACTACGGATGCCTGGGCGGGGCGATGTGAGCCGGAGGCGCCAACGCCTCGGGGACCGTCAGGAGGGAATGCGCGAATGCGAGCCATGACCGTGATCGGGTGGGTCGTGGCCGCGCTGCTCCTCGGCGCGGCCGAGCCGTCGCTTGCCCAAACGCCCGCGGGCGAGGCCACGGTCTCCTTCCACGTCACCCTGGCGCCCGCCTGGTTCGATCCGTCCACCGCCCCTCCGCAGATCACGCCCTTCGGCGTCCTCTACGCGGTGCACGACGCGCTGGTGCGCCCACTCCCGGGGCAGAAGATGGCCCCGAGCCTGGCCGAGTCGTGGACGGAGAGCCCCGACGGGCTCGTGTACGAGTTCAAGCTCCGCCGCGGGCTCAAGTTCCACAACGGCGATCCCGTGACGGCCGACGACGCCAAGTGGAGCTTCGAGCGCTACCAGGGCGCCGGAGCTCGGCAGCTCAAGGCCCGCGTGCGGCTGGTGGAGGCCGTCGATCCGTTGACGGTGAAGTTTCATCTCAAAGAGCCCTGGCCGGACTTCATGACCTTCTACGGCACCACCGCCACCGCGGCGGGGATCGTCCTGCCCAGGAAATATTTCGAGCAGGTCGGGGTGGACGGGTTCAAGCAGCGGCCGATCGGCGCGGGTCCCTACAAGTTCGTGAGCCAGCGGCCCGGCGTCGACATCGTCCTGGAGGCCAACCCGGGGTACTGGCGGCACGCGCCCTACATCAAGCGCCTGACCATGAAGAGCGTGCCCGACAGCACTACGCGCCTGGCGATGCTCAAGAAGGGTGAGACCGACATCGCCTATATCCTGGACGGCACCGACGCGGAGGAGGTGCAACGCGATTCGCGCCTGAAGCTGGTGGACACGCGGCATGCGTCCATCTTCTGGATCGAGTTCCCCGACCAGTGGGATCCCAAGTCGCCGTGGCGCGACAGGCGCCTGCGGCTGGCCGTCAACTACGCTCTCGATCGCAAGGGGACGAACCAGGCCGCCTGCCTGGGCTTCTGCCCGCCCGCCGGCGTCATCGTCCCGCGCGTGATGGACTTCGCGCTGCAGGTGCCGCCGCTGCCCTACGACCCGCAGAAGGCGAAGCAGCTCCTCGCCGAGGCCGGCTATCCGAACGGCCTGGACGCCGGAGAGTTCGTGTCCATCCCGGGGTTCGCCACGGTGGGCGAGGCCGCGCTGAACAACCTGAACGCGGTCGGGATCCGGATGAGGATGCGGCCGATGGAGCGCGCCGCGTTCTACGCCGCGTGGCAGGAGAAGAAGCTCCGCCCGCTGTTCCTCACCGCGGTGGGCAACTCGGGCAACGCCGCGAGCCGCGTCGAGGCGTTCATCTACTCCAAGGGCGCCTCCGCCTACGGCGGCTATCCGGACATCGACGAGATGTTCGAGCAGCAGGCGCGCGAGCGGGATCCCGCCAAGCGCGAAGCCGTGCTCCATCGCATCCAGCAGCTCACGGTCGACCGGGTGATGTTCGCCCCGCTCATGGACCTGCGCGGGCTGATGGGAATAGGGCCGCGGCTGGCCGACCACACCATCAACTCGATCCCGATGTACCCGTGGCCCTCGCACGAGGACATGCGGCTCAAGAACCCCTGACGGCGAGGCCAATCTCGAGCCGCCCGTGCCATGTCTGATGCGGATCTGATTCGCTGCCCCGCGTGCGGCGCTGCCAATCGAGTGCCGCGCGACAAAATCGACCGGGGTCTCGTGGCCGTCTGCGGGCGCTGCAAGTCGCCGTTGCCCCCGGGCACCAAGCCCCCAGGCATCAAGCCCATGACGGTCACGGATGACTCATTCTCGGCCGACGTGGAGCGCTCGCCGCTGCCGGTTCTGGTGGACGCGTGGGCGGCGTGGTGCATGCCGTGCAGGGCGATCGCGCCGGTCATCGAGGAGCTGGCAGCCGAGATGGCGGGGCGCGTGCGCGTGACCAAGCTCAACGTCGATGAAAACCCTGCCACGGCGTCACGCTTCAATCTTCGCAGCATCCCGACGCTCCTGATCTTCAAGGGAGGCCAGGAGGTTGATCGTATCGTGGGCGTGCAGCCCAAGGCGGAGATCCGGCGGCGCCTCGATCAGCTCGCCAATCGCTGAGGATCTCCGATGCGCGGGTGATTGACAGCGGGCATGGGCGCGGGACAATGGGTGCAGGAGGAAGAAGCCCATGAGCATTCAGTCCGTGAATCCCGCGACCGGCGAAGTGCTCGAAACCTTCACTCCCACCTCTCCGAAAGAGCTCGAACGCATCATCGCGCGGGCTCACGCCGCCTTCGCGGAGTGGCGATTGGTGCCGTTCGAGGCGAGGGCCGGCCGGATGCGGGAGGCCGCGCGGCTGCTCCGGAAGGGCCTGGAGCACCACGCCCGCACCATGACCCTCGAGATGGGCAAGCCGATCGTCCAGGCCGAGGCGGAGGTGGAAAAGTGCGCGGCGTGCTGTGACTACTACGCGGCCCGCGCCGAGTTCTTCCTCGCCGAGCAGCCGCGCACGACGGACGCCTCGAAGAGCTACGTGCGCTTCGATCCGCTCGGGCCGATCCTGGCGATCATGCCGTGGAACTTTCCCTACTGGCAGGTGTTCCGCTTCGCCGCGCCGGCCCTCATGGCGGGCAATGCGGGGATCCTCAAGCACGCGTCCAATGTGCCGCGGTGCGCGCTGGCCATCGAGAAGGTCTTTCGGGAGGCGGGCTTTCCGGAGGGGCTCTTCGCCGCCGCATTGATCGAGTCGGCGCCCGTCGCCGGGCTCATCGCCGATCCGCGCATCGTCGCCGTGACGCTGACCGGCAGCGAGCGGGCCGGCAGCGCCGTGGCGGGCCAGGCCGGCCGCGAGCTCAAGAAGACCGTGCTCGAGCTGGGTGGCAGCGACCCCTTCATCGTCCTGGCGGACGCCGATCTCGCCGCGTCGGCGAAGGCGGCCGCGGACGCGCGGCTCGTCAACAGCGGCCAGAGCTGCATTGCCGCCAAGCGCTTCATCGCCGTCGAGGCGGTCGCCGACCGGTTCCTGGACCTGTTCCTGGGCGAGCTGCGGTCGCGGCGGATGGGAGACCCGTTGGCGCGCGAGACCCAGGTCGGCCCGCAGGCGCGGATGGATCTCCGCGACGACCTCCACCGGCAGGTGGAAGAGTCCGTCAAGCGCGGGGCCCAGCGCCTCCTGGGTGGCGAGATCCCCCGCGGCAAGGGAGCCTTCTACCCGGCGACCCTGCTCGCGGGCGTGGACAAGGGCATGCCGGCCTTCGACCAGGAGACCTTCGGGCCGGTGGCGGCCGTCGTCCGCGCGAAGGACGAGGGCGATGCCGTCCGCCTGGCCAACGCCTCGGCCTTCGGCCTCGGCGCCTCCCTCTGGACGCAGGGCCGCGCGCGCGCCGAACATCTGGCGGCGCAGATCGAGGCGGGCGCCGTGTTCGTCAACGGCATCGTCAAGTCCGACCCGCGCCTGCCCTTCGGCGGCATCAAGCGCTCCGGCTACGGCCGCGAGCTCTCGGAGTACGGCATCCGCGAGTTCGTCAACATCAAGTCTGTCTGGATCGCCTAGCCCCGGAGCTGCCATGAAAGCCTCCGACCTCATCGTCGAGTGCCTCGAGAACGAGGGCGTCCGCTACGTCTTCGGCCTCCCGGGGGAGGAAATCCTCGACATCCTGGACTCGTTCCTGGGCTCGCCGATCACCTTCATTCCCACGCGCCACGAGCAGGGCGCCGCCTTCATGGCCGACGCCTACGGCCGCCTCACAGGGCGCGCGGGGGTCTGTCTATCGACGCTGGGGCCCGGCGCGACGAATCTCGCCACCGGCGTCGCCGATGCCAACCTCGACCGTGCTCCTCTCGTCGCGATAACCGGGCAGGCGGGGCGCGATCGGGTGCACAAGGAATCCCACCAGCGCATCGACATCGTCGAGCATTTGAGACCGCTCACCAAGTGGAACACGCACGTGGAGACCTCGGCCGTCATCCCCGAGGTCATACGCAAGGCCTTCAAGCTCGCCGAGGCGGAGAAGCCCGGAGCCTGTCACATCGAGGTGCCGGAAGACGTCGCGGGCGAGATGGTGGAGGGCACCCCGCTGTCGACGGAGCGGCCGCGCCGCCCGTCTCCGGATCGGCAGGCGCTCCAGACGGCGGCGCGCCTCATCGAAGGCGCCTCGTTTCCGCTGATCTTCGCCGGCAACGGCGTGATCCGCGGGGGAGCCTCGAAGGAGCTGCGCGAGCTGTCGCGGAGTCACGGCATCCCGGTCGTGCACACGTTCATGGCCAAGGGATCCATGCCGTACGACGACCCACTGTGCCTCCTCTCGGCCGGGCTCCAGGCGCGGGACTATGTCTCGTGCGGCTTCGACAAGACCGACCTGATCATCGCCGTCGGCTATGACCCGGTGGAATACGCGCCCAAGTTCTGGAATCCCGACCGGAAGAAGCCCATCATCCACGTCGACTTCACCCCGGCCGAGGTGGACAGCTATTATCAGCCCGCCGTCGAGGTGGTGGCGGACGTGCGGGAGGCGCTCGAGCTCCTGAACGGCCTGGTCAAAGGGGAGAAGGACCCGGCGCCCTTCCTCACGCTCCGGCGCTTCATTCTCGAGCAGCTCGAGGAGGGGGCGGCCGACGATACCTTCCCGCTCAAGCCCCAGCGCATACTCCGTGATCTCCGGGCGCAGATGGGCCGGGAGGACATCCTCATCTCCGACGTGGGCACGCACAAGCTCTGGATAGCCCGGACGTACCCGGCGTACGAGCCGAACACGGTGCTGATCTCGAACGGCTTCGCGGCCATGGGGTTCGCGCTGCCGGCGGCCATCTCGGCCAAGCTCGTCCATCCGGAGCGCAAGGTGGTCGCGGTCAGCGGGGACGGCGGCTTTCTGATGAATGCCCAGGAGCTCGAGACCGCGCGGCGCCTTGGGCTTGCCATCGTCAACGTCGTCTTCCGCGACGGTAGCTACAACCTGATCCAGTGGAAGCAGCAAACGCACCTGGGGCGGGAATCGGGCGTGAGGTTCGGCAACCCGGACTTCGTCGAGCTGGCCCGGGCCTTCGGCGCGACAGGCTACCGCGTGGACTCGGCCCGGCAGCTCGCTCCGATCCTGGCCGAAGCCCTGGCGCTGCCCGGTCCGTCGATCGTCGACGTGCCCGTCGACTATGGTGAAAATGCCAAGCTGACGGCTCGGCTGGGCCATCTCGTCTGCCCCATCTAGACGATGGCTACCAACGTGGTAGCGGCGGATCGCGGCGCGGGATATCTCACGGTGGCGTGCGCCGTCGACGACCTGACCCACCGGGGCTTCACCGAGGATTTCCGCGTGGTCGACGGCAAGCTTCGAGTCATCGGCACAGGCGAGACGGTCACGTCGGAGGACCTGGTCATCCGGGAATACTATCGGTTCGAGGGCATCTCGGACCCGGACGACATGGCCATCGTCTACGGCGTCGAAGCCAGGAATGGCTTGCGAGGCACGGTGGTCGATGCCTTCGGAGTGTACTCGGACCCCGCGCTGAGCGCTTTTCTCGAGCGCGTGCCGGTCCGGCAGACCTCCTGACCACGGCAAAGTTTTCCGGTACACTACCGCCCGGGAGGGACACCATGGACTACACTCGTCGAGCGTTTTTCGGTCTTGCCGCAGGCGGCTTCGCCCTGGCCGCCGGCTCCCGTGTCTTCGCCCAGGCCAAGATCAAGCCGGGCCCCCAGGATTTGCTGCTCGTGGTGGACGTGCAGAACTGCTTCATGCCGGGCGGTTCGCTCGCCGTCAACGACGGGGACAAGATCGTCCCGATCATCAACCGGCTCGCGCCGGCATTCGAGCACGTCGTCCTGACGCAGGACTGGCACACGCCGGGCCACATCTCATTCGCGTCGAGCCATGCGGGCAAGAAGCCCTTCGAGACGGTGAGCCGGCCGTACGGGACGCAGGTGCTGTGGCCGGACCACTGCGTGCAGGGGACGCCGGGCGCGGAGCTACACAAGGATCTGCGCATTCCGCATGCAGCGCTGATCATTCGCAAGGGCTATCTCAACCAGATGGACTCCTACTCCGCCTTCTACGAGGCCGACGGCAAGACGCCGACAGGGCTCGTCGGCTACCTGAAAGAGCGCGGCCTCACGACCGTGTTCCTGGTCGGACTCGCCACCGACTTCTGCGTGTTCTGGTCGGCGATGGACGCGCGCAAGGCGGGCTTCAACGCCCTCGTGATCGAGGATGCCACTCGCGGGATCGACGCGGGCGGCTCGATGGGCAAGGCCTGGCAGGAGATGCTGGGAGCGGGGGTCAAGCGGATCCAGTCCACGGACGTCGTCGTCTAGTGCCGAGCGACGCGCCGATCGACCCGGTAGCCGCGCTCGAGACGCTGTGGAGCCTCGCGGGAGGCGAGCCCGCCGCGCTCGAGCGCGCAACGCTCACGGGCGCCGACCCGATCCTGCCGACGGATTTCAAGATCGGCACCGCGGCCTCCGCCGTGATCGCCGCCGGCGCGCTCGCGGCCTCCGAGATCTGGCGGCTGCGGACGGGGCGGGGCCAGGCCGTCGCCGTGGACCTGCGCGCCGCCGTCGCCGCGTTTCGCAGCGAGCGCTATCTGCGGGCGGACAGCCAGCCGGATCTGCATCGCCGCGACCCGCTCTTCGGCTTCTACCAGGCCGGCGACGGTCGCTGGATCCAGATCCATTCGAACATGCCGCATCACCGCGACGGCGCTCTGAGACTGCTCGGCTGCGAGGGCACGCGCGAGGCCACCGCCGCGGCCGTCGCGAAGTGGACGGCCGGCGACCTCGAGGACGCGTTCGCGTCAGCGGGCCTGCCCACCGGCATGGTGCGCTCGCGCGCGGAGTGGCACGCTCACCCGCAGGGGCTCGCGGTCGCGGAGCTTCCCCTCCTCGAGATCGTGAAGATCGGTGAGGCGCCGCCTGAGCCCGCCGGCGCCGGCCCGCGCGCGCTCTCGGGCCTGCGCGTGCTCGACCTCACGCGCGTCATCGCGGGGCCGGTCTGCGGCCGCACCCTCGCCGCGTACGGCGCCGACGTGCTGCTCGTCTCGGCACAGCACCTGCCCAATCTGCCGGGCCTCGTCATCGACACCGGCTTCGGCAAGCTCTCGGCGTGGCTCGACCTGCGCCAGCCCGGCGATGCCGCGGAGCTCCGCGCGCTCGCTCGCGGCGCCGATGTGTTCTGCCAGTCCTACAGGCCGGGCGCGCTCGCCCGTCTCGGCTTGGGGTCGGAGGAGCTGGCGCGGCTCCGCCCCGGCATCGTGTACGTGACCCTCTCCGCCTTCAGCCACGCCGGTCCGTGGCGTGAGCGGCGGGGATTCGAGACCATCATCCAGTCCGTGAGCGGCATGGCGCACGAGCAGGGGCTCGAGGCCGGAGGCGAGCGGCCGCAGCACCTGCCCGCGCAGGTGGTGGACCACGGCACGGGCTATCTCGCCGCCTTCGGCGCGCAGATCGCCCTTGCCCGCCGCGCGCGCGAAGGCGGCAGCTACCTCGTGCGCGTGTCCCTGGCGCAGACCGGCCGCTGGGTGGATGGCCTCGGGCGCGTGGACGGCCGTGACACGCCCGATCTCACGCTGGAAGACGTGCAGGATCTCGTCACCGACATGGACTCGCTCTATGGCCGCCTCCGCCACGTCCTGCCCGCCGCTCGGCTCGAAGAGACGCCCGCGTTCTGGTCGCGCCCAACGGTGCCGCTCGGCACGCACCCACCCGCCTGGCCCGCCTGAGCGCCCATGGCATCGAGCCCGCCCATGGCTTCGAGCCCGGATGTCCCGGACGACTGGGGGTTACGGTCAAAGGTCGCTGTCGTGATGGGCGGCGGCGCTGCGGGCACCGGTATCGGCAATGGGCGCGCGGCCGCCGTTCTCCTGGCCAGGGCGGGTGCCAGGGTCATCGTGGTGGATCGCACCGTTGAACTCGCCGAGCAGACCGTGGCGATGATCAAGGAGCAGGGGGGCGAGGCCATCGCGCTCCCCGCTGACATCACGCGAGAAGATGACTGCGCCATGGTGGCGAAGGTGGCGCTCGATCGCTTCGGCCGCCTCGACTTCCTCGACAACAATGTCGGCATCGGCAGCCGCGGCTCCGTCGTGGACGAGAGCCAGGAGAACTGGCGCCGCGTCATGCAGGTCAACGTCGAGACGATGTTCCTGGCCGCCAAGCACGCGATTCCCGCCATGGTCCGCGGCGGCGGCGGCGCCATCGTCAACGTGTCGTCGATCTCCGCGCTGCGGCCGCGCGGGCTCACGGCGTACTCGGCATCCAAGGGCGCCGTGATCGCGCTCACGCGGGCCATGGCGGTGGATCACGGCCGCGACGGGGTGCGGGTGAACTGCGTGGCGCCGGGGCCGGTCTACACGCCGATGGTCTACCAGCGCGGCATGAGTCCGGAGGCCCGCGACCGCCGCCGCCGCGCCTCCGTGCTGGGGATCGAAGGCACCGGCTGGGACGTCGGTCACGCCGTCCGCTTCCTCCTCTCCGATCACGCGCGCTACATCACGGGGCAGACGCTCGTCGTCGACGGCGGCGCGACCCTGTCTGGGCCGGAGCGCGCGAGCGAGTGACGGGCATGTTCGCCTCTCCTGGCCCGATCGCGATCCAGCTCGGCCCTCTGTCGATCCGGTGGTACGGGATCTTCACGGCGGCGGCCATCCTGGTGGGGCTCTGGCTCGCGGACCGCCAGGCGCGCGCCGAGGGCCTGCCCGCGGACGAGATCGCCAGCTGTCTCGGCTGGGGCATAGCGGCCGGCTACATCGGCGCGCGGCTCTACGAGGTCGCTTTCAACTGGGACTACTATGGCCGGAACTGGGCCAAGATCCCCGCGGTCTGGGAGGGAGGGCTCGCCATTCACGGCGGGCTCATCGTGGGAAGCGCTACCTGCATGGCGCTCCTCGCGCGGCGGGGCCTGCCGGTGCTCCGAACCATAGACGTCGCGGGGCCCAGCCTTGCCATCGCGCAGGCGATCGGGCGCTGGGGGAACTTCTTCAACGAGGAGGCCTTCGGCCGGCCGACGGATCTGCCCTGGGGGCTCTACATCTCGCCCGCGCATCGGCCGCCCGAATACCGGGACGCCCAGTTCTTCCATCCGGCATTTCTCTACGAGTCGCTCTGGGACCTGGCGGTCTTCGTCGCCCTCGTCGGCTGGCTGCGACCGCGCTGGCGCGACAGGCCGGGAGCCCTCGCCTTCTGGTACATCGGCCTGTATTCGGTGGGGCGGTTCGCTATCGAGGCCGTGAGGGTCGACAGCTTCTGGGCTGGCGGCTACCGCGTGCCCCAGCTCGCGAGCCTGGCTGGCATCATCGTGTCCGTCTGGGGTCTCGTGTGGGTCAGCCGGAGAGCCCGCGGCGGCGCTACTCAGGGAGGGTCGAGGTGATGGCGAGCGTCTACGGAGAGGTCTACGAGCGGGCCATGCGGGATCCCGAAGGCTTCTGGGCGGCCGCGGCCGAGGATATCTACTGGGAGCGGCGCTGGGACAAGGTCTTCGACGACTCGCGGAAGCCCTTCTACCGCTGGTTCGCCGGCGGCCAGCTCAACACCTGCTTCAACGCGCTCGACCTGCACATCGAGCGGGGCAGGGGCAAGCAGCTCGCGCTGATCTATGACAGCCCCGTGACGGGCACGGTGCGCGGCTACACGTACAGCGCGTTCCGCGACGAGGTCGCGCTCACGGCCGGCGCGCTCAGCCGCCAGGGCATCGCCAAGGGCGACCGCGTCATCATCTACATGCCGATGGTGCCGGAGGCGGTCATCGCCATGCTGGCGTGCGCCCGCATCGGCGCGATCCACTCGGTGGTCTTCGGCGGCTTCGCCTCCCACGAGCTGGCCAAGCGCATCGACGACGCGGCCCCGAAGATGATCCTGTCGGCCTCGTGCGGCATCGAAGCGGGGCGCGTGATCGCGTACAAGCCGCTCCTCGACCAGGCCATCGAGCTGTCGAGCCACAAGCCCGAGCGCTGCGTCGTGCTCCAGCGCCCGGAAGCAAAGGCCGAGCTCCGCAAGGGGCGCGATCTCGACTGGGGCGATTTTCTCTCCGGCGCCTCGGCCGCGGAGTGCGTGCCGGTGGCCGCGACCGACCCGCTCTACATTCTCTATACCTCCGGGACGACCGGAGTGCCCAAGGGCGTTGTGCGGGATCACGGCGGCCACGCCGTGGCGCTCAAGTGGTCCATGGGCGGCATCTACGGCATGGGGGCGGGCGAGGTCTACTGGGCCGCGTCCGACATCGGCTGGGTCGTCGGCCACTCGTACATCGTATACGCGCCGCTTCTGAAGGGCTGCACCACCATCCTCTACGAGGGCAAGCCGGTCGGCACTCCCGATCCGGGCGCCTTCTGGCGGCTCTCTGCCCAGCACGGCGTCAACGCGCTCTTCACGGCGCCCACGGCCTTCCGCGCCATCAAGAAAGAGGACCCGCAGGGAACGCACATCAGGAAGCACGACCTCTCCCGCTTCCGGACGCTCTTCCTGGCGGGCGAGCGCTGCGACCCGGACACGCTGCACTGGGCCGAGGAGCACCTGCGGGTGCCGGTCATCGACCACTGGTGGCAGACCGAGACGGGCTGGCCCATCGCGGCCAACTGCGTGGGGCTCGGCCAGCTGGCCGTGAAGCCGGGCTCGCCCACCAAGGCGGTGCCGGGCTACGACGTGCGCGTCCTCGACGAGGCGAATAGGGACCAGCCGGCGGGTCAGATCGGCTCTATCGCGATCCGGCTGCCCCTGCCGCCCGGCTGCCTGCCGACCCTCTGGAACAACGACGCGGGCTACGAGTCGTCTTACCTGACGAGGCACCCGGGCCACTACCTGACGGGCGACGCGGGCTACGAGGACGAGGACGGCTATCTCTACATCATGAGCCGGGTGGACGACATCATCAACGTGGCCGGCCACCGGCTCTCGACGGGCGCCATGGAGGAGGTGTTGGCCGGGCACCCTGACGTGGCCGAGTGCGCCGTCGTGGGCGTGGCCGACGCGCTCAAGGGCGAGATCCCCGTGGGATTCGTCGTCACCAAGGCGGGCGTGAGCCGGTCCGACGCCGAGGTGGCGAAGCAGCTGGTCGAGCGGGTGCGCGAGCGCATCGGTCCCGTGGCGGCCTTCAAGCTGGCCATGGTGGTCAAGCGCCTGCCCAAGACCCGTTCGGGCAAAATTCTCCGAGGGACCATGAAGAAGATCGCGGACGGGACCGAGTACGGCGTGCCCGCCACCATCGACGACCCCGCTATCCTCGACGAGATCGCCGACTCGCTCAAGAAGGCCGGCTACCCCGGCAAAGCCTAGCGCTGCCTGTCGGCCTTGGCGTGAATCCTAGGGGGCTCGAGCACAAGGCGGTGCCTGTCTTGCTTCGCCTCTTTGCATGCCTCCGGGGACACCCGGTCCGATTCCTATATTTCCGGGTTCGAAGGCCGGCGTACCGTGCCCGTCCTCCGGTGTTTCGGCGCGAGCCGAGCCGCCGGACCTGCCTGACAAGACGCTGGAACAGGTGTCGGGAGCCCGGGCGACGAAGGCGGCTAGTGCGACTCCAACGAGTATTGTCGACGGCTCACGCGTGACCGCAGAGTGCCGGGCCAAATGACGAGCCAGACGAGGCCCGAGGGAGGCAGCAGCCCGAGGCGTACGTGAGTGTACGTTGAGGGTTGCTGCCGACCGAGAACGAAGTATGGCGAAGTTAGTTGGATCGGCACTAGCCGTCTTCCGGTGTAGTATCCGTTTCGGTTGGGCCCCGATCTCGGGGAGGAGAGCTGGTTCGAGACGAGGAGGAGACCATGGAGATTTCTCGACGGGACGTCCTGAAGGGCGCGGCTGCTGGCGCGCTGGTGGCCGCGGCCGGACAGGCCGCCGCCCAGCCGGCCACCGGAGCCGCCATCGAGCCCAATGATCGCGTGTTCATCTGCAACGAAGACTCGAACACCCTGGCAGTCATCGATCCGCGATCCAATACGGTGGAGACCACCGTCAACCTCACGAGCTTCGACGAGGACCCGCGTCCGCCCTTTCGGTTCGTGACGGGCGGGGTCATGCCGACCCACGCTGCCATGACCGCCAAGCCGCTCTACCATGGGGCCATCCTGATTCACGGGGCGGTTCCGTCGCCGGACGGACGCCACATCGTCTCGACCGGGCGGGGAAGCAGCAACGTGTACATCACGGACACGACGGCCAAGCGCGTGGTCGGCAACACCGTCAACCCCCAGGCCGGGCCCACCACAAACGCAGAGCGCCTTACCACAGGCATCCTGGTGGGGCGCGAGCCCCACGAGCCAACCTTCACGCGCAACGGCAAGGAGATCTGGGTCACGGTCAGGGGCGAGGATCGGATCGCGGTCATCGATGCAGAGGCAGCGATCAGGGCGAGCGGGGGAAGCCAGTCCATGGCCCTGCTGGGCTATGTCTTAACCCTCAACGGGCCCTCCCAGGTGTGGTTCTCCGCTGACGGTCGTCTTGCCTTCGTGGCGAGCCAGAAGGGGTCCCAGGTGGAAGTCATCAGCGTGGACTATGACGCCGGGGGGCGATCGCGGCCGACGAGCAAGATTGTGGTGGACATCAGCGCCCAGGACCCGGCGGGGTTCACGCCGTTCCTCAAGCTGTCCCCCGACGGCAGCGAAATGTGGTTTTCCCACAAACTGGCGGACCGTGTCTCCGCCCTCGACACGCGGGATCTCGGTCGGTCCGTCGACGTGGTGTCCCTCGGGCCACAGGCCCGGCCCAACCACGTGGAGTTCGTCGACAATGCGCGCGCGCGGGTCGTCTACGTGAGCCTGGCGCGCGTCGACGACGGAGGGCCGGGCGGTGTCGCTTCGAGCCGGATCGCCATCATCGATCGCGCTAGTCCTAAGGGGCGGCGGCAGGTGGTGGGGACATTCTTCACACGGGGCCGCGAGGCCCACGGCCTCTGGACCAACCCATCTCATACGCTGCTCTATGTCGCGCACGAGCAGGATGAGCTGCCGGGCACGCCGGCTGGCGGGCAGACGGTGGCGAGCGCTTTCGACGTCTCGAATCCGCTCGCGCCCGTTTTCATCGCGCAGATCCCTCTGGGATCACTCGGTCTGCCCTCCGGTCCGCTCCGGAACAAGAAGAGCATCAACCTGGTCTACGTGCGGCCCGGCGGCAGGAGCCAGAGCGCCTGATGGCGGAGCCGGCGAGGGAATTCGCTGGGGCCATGCACGCGGCGATGCAGAGCATGATGGCCGTCATGCATGGCGCCGCCATGAGTGGCGATCCGGACCGCGACTTTCTGGCGATGATGATCCCGCACCACGCAGGGGCGGTAGAGATGGCGCGGGTCCTGCTCGTATACGGTCGCGATCCCTTGGTGCGGCAGCTTGCCGGGGAGATCATCGCGAACCAGCAGGCCGAGATCAGCGCGATGAACGGGCGCCTCGCGGTCCTCCGCCGCGGGCGCGATCTCGACCCGGGCGGGTTCCCGGCAGTCGGTGGCACTCGAGGCCCTGTGCAGGGGCCGGTGCCTTGAGGCTCGGCGTGATGAGGACGGGCCCGTGTCGGAAATCCGCCGCCTCGACCATGCGTTCCGGTAGATCAGGGCGGCGGCCGCTCGCTGCGCTAACCGGGAGGTGTCAGTCATGAGCGAAGAGAAAGTGGACGTGGGTCGGCTCGCCGCGCAGTGGAAGGGGACGCTCGTGGAGCTCCTCGGCATCGAGATCGTCGAGCTGACTCCGGAGCGCGTGGTTGCCACGCTCGCGATCCGTGACGATCTCCGCACCGTGGGCGGCGCGCTCCACGGCGGCACCTTGATGGCCTTTGCCGATACGGTGGGCGCCGTCGCCACCGTGCTCAACCTGCCCCCCGGTGCCGGCACGACCACGCTCGAGTCCAAGACCAACTTCTTCGCCGCCGGCCGCTCGGGCGCGGTGCGCGCGGAAACGACGCCGCTTCATCGCGGCAAGCGGACCATGGTCTGGCAGACGCGCGTCACCGACGAGTCGGGTCGCCTGCTGTCCATGACCATCCAGACCCAGATGGTGCTCGGGTGAACGTGGCCTTCGCCGGCGCGAAATGGATCGCGGAGAACATCGCGCGCGCCGCGCGCGGCAAGCGCCCGCTGAACCTGATCCCCGCAGGCCGCCGATAAGGACCCATCTGAGCCATTTATCTAGAAGAGTTTGGGGCGCCCCCGGCCGCGGGTTCAACGTACAGGAGTACGCCTCACCCGCGGGATCTACTCAGCCCTCGTCTCGCGGCCACCTGCGGCCGCTCAACTCGAACTGCGGGGCGCCGCCTCGCATCTGGACCCTTCTCGGCGCCCTGCTCGCTGGCGTGGTCAGGGTGGTGCTATGATGCCGCCGTGAAAATTGCCTCGGTTGAAGTGTTCGTCCTCGACTTCCCGTTCAAGGCTGCGTTCGTCCTGGCGGGCGGCGTGGCGGCCACGCCGGGGACGCTGTCGCCGCGCGTCCTGGTCAAGGTGACGGCCGACGACGGCGCCGCGGGCTGGGGCGAGGCGACGCCGACGCCGCGCTGGACCTACGAGACCGCCGAGACCATCGTCAGCACGCTGAAGGGGTACATCGCCCCAGTCCTCACGGGTCTCGACGCGTGGGACCTCGACGCGGTGCACCGCGCGATGGAGCGCGCCATCAACCCGGGCCTGACCATGGGCTCGCCGCTCGCCAAGTCGGCCGTGGACGTGGCGCTCCACGATCTCGTCGCGCGCTCGCGCGGGATCCCGCTCTACCAGCTTCTCGGCCGCCGCCGGCGCGCGCAGTTCGACCTGACCTGGATGGTCACGCTCGAGAAGCCGGCGGACGCCGAGCGCGTCGTGGCGGAGGGGCTCGAGGCGGGCTACGACTGTTTCGACGTCAAGATCGGCATGCACGGCGAGGCGGGCGACCTCGACCTGGTCCGCCGCGTCCGGCGCGCCGCCGGCGACCGGCTCGTCCAGGTGGACGCCAACCGGGGCTACAAGCTCGACACCGCCATCCGGCAGGCGCGGCGCTTCGAAGAGCTCGACATCGCGCTCTTCGAGCAGCCGCTGAACGGGCTCAATCTCTCGGGCTTCCGGCGCCTGGTCGCGTCCACGACGATGCCCATCGGCATCGACGAGACGCTGCGCTCGCTGCCCGACCTGATCGAGTACGTTCGCGCCGACGCGCTGACCGTCGCGGTCGCCAAGGTCCAGCGCAACGGCGGCTTCTGGTACTCGCGCCAGCTCTGCGAGATCGCGGAGGCGGCCGGGCTCGGGCTGTCGCTCTCCGGCCTGACCGAGACGGATCTTGGTCTCGCGGCCGGGGTGCACCTCGCCGCGGCGTTCGACATCAGCCCACTCCAGCTCAATGGGCCGCAGTTCATCGAGACGACCTTCCTGCGCGAGCGGCTCTGGAAAGGCGGCGGACGCGTCACGCTGCCCGAGGGGCCGGGCCTGGGCGTCCTAGTGGACGAGGCCTACGTGCGCGAGCACGCCGTTGCCGTCCGGATGCCCTGACATGCCTCGCTGGCTGGCCGGCCACGTGCCGTCGATCGCCCTCTTCGCGGCCCTGCTGGCCCTCTGGCAGCTGGCCTCGACGAGCTTCGGCATCCGCGAATACATTCTGCCGAGCCCGGTGGCCGTCGCGCGCGCGCTCGCGTCGGGGGAGATCCCGTGGCTCGCGCACGCCTGGACGACGGCGCTCGAGATCGTCGGCGCCTTCCTCCTGGCGGGCGCCGCCGGCGTCGCGCTCGGCGTGGCCATCGCGTGGTCGCCGCTCATGTCCAGCGCCCTCGTGCCCTTTCTCGTCTTCGTCAACACGCTGCCCAAGGTGGCCGTCGCCCCGCTCTTCCTCCTGTGGCTAGGCTACGGCATCCTGCCCAACATGCTCATCGGCGCCCTGATCGGGTTCTTCCCCGTCGTGATCAACACCGCCGTCGGCCTGACCCAGGTGGACCCCGAGATGCTCGACCTGGGCCGCGTCTTCAGCGCCCCCAAGTGGAAGGTCTTCGTCAAGATCCGCATCCCGAACGCGTACCCCTACATCCTCAGCGCGCTCAAGGTCACGGCCACGGCCGCGGTCGTGGGCGCCATCGTCGGCGAGTTCGTCGCCTCCCAGCGCGGGCTCGGCTACGTCATCATCACCTCGCAGGGCAGCATGAACACGCCGGTGGCCTTCGCGGCCCTGGTGTGGATCTCGGCGGTCGGCCTCGCGCTCTACGGCGCCGTCGTCCTGGCGGCGCGCTGGATCGCCCCGTGGGCCGAGGCCATTGACTGACAAGGAGAATCCCATGATCCGTGTCCTCTTCACCCTCGTCCTCATGACCGCGGCGCTCCTGTCCCCGGTCGCGCCCGGCGCCGCCCAGGCGCCGGAGAAGGTCGTCTTCGCGCTGAACTGGTTCGCCGTCGGCGACCACGCGGCCTACTGGGTCGCCCTCGAGAAGGGCTACTACAAGTCGAAGGGCCTCGACGTGGAGCTCCAGAACTCCAAGGGCTCGGGCGACTCCATCGCCAAGGTGGACACCGGGCGCGCGGACATCGGCCTGGCCGACAGCGCCGTCGTCATCGCCGCGGTGAGCCGCGGCGGCAAGATCAAGGTCGTGGGCATGATCTTCGACAAGACCCCGCTCAATATCTGGAGCCGCAAGGAGGCGCCGATCACGAAGCCCAAGGACCTCGAGGGCAAGACGATCGGCGCGCCGCCCGGCGACGGCCAGCGCCAGGTCTTTCCCGCCTTCGCCAAGCTGCACGGCATCGACCAGGCCAAGGTGACGTGGGTCAACATCGAGCCGGCCGCCAAGATCCCGGCCCTGGCCGAGAAGCGCGTGGACTCGGTCGCGGACTACACGACGGGCCTGCCCTTCTACGAAAAGGCCATGGGCAAGGGCAACGCCGTCATGATGCCCTGGGCCGAGCACGGCTTCGACATGTACAGCATGTCCATCATGGCCAGCGAGAAGACCATGAAGGACCGGCCGAAGGTGCTGCGCGCCTTCCTCGAGGCCTCGTACATGGGCTGGCGCGACGTGATGGAGGACCCGAAGTCGGGGCTCGAGATCTTCAAGAAGCGCGTGCCCGAGATCGACCTGTCCATCATCGAGCCCAACATGAAGATGGGGTTCGAGCTGATGCGGACCGAGCGCTACGCGAAGAACGGCATCGGCTGGATGGAGGAGAAAAAGATGTGCCAGTCGGTGGACCTGGTCAACACGTACATGGGCGTGCCGACCAAGGTCGAGTGCAAGGCCGTCTACACCAACGAGTTCCTGACGAAGATCGAGCTGCCGAAGAGCATGCGCTAGGGGTGGCGGCCGCGTCTGGCTTCATCGGCCTCGACCGGGTCGGCATGACCTACGAGGCTGCGAGCGGCCCGGTCGAGGCGCTCCGCGACATCTCTTTTGCGGTGGAGCGCGGCGAGCTCGTGGCACTCGTGGGGCCGAGCGGCTGCGGCAAGTCCACGCTGTTGAGAATCATCGCGGGCCTCCGGCCCGCCACGGCCGGCAGCGTCTTCGTCGCCGACCGCGCCGTGACGCGCCCCATCGCCGAGGTCGGGATGGTCTTCCAGGCGCCCGTGCTCCTCAGGTGGCGCTCCGTCCTGGACAATGTCCTGCTCCCGGCGGAGCTGGCCAGACTCGACGCGCGGCGGTACCGCGAGCGCGCCGGCGACCTCTTGAGACTGGTCGGCCTGGCCGGCTTCGAGGACAAGCTGCCGCGCGAGCTCTCGGGCGGCATGCAGCAGCGCGTCTCTCTCTGCCGGGCGCTCCTGCTCGACCCGCCGCTGCTCCTGATGGACGAGCCGTTCGGCGCCCTCGACGCGATGACGCGCGACGAGATGAACCTCGAGCTCCTGCGCGTCTGGGGCGAGGGAGCGGTGCGCGACCGCAAGACCATCGTCTTCGTCACGCACTCGATCCCCGAAGCGGTGTTCCTCGCCGATCGGGTCGTGGTGATGACGCCGCGCCCGGGCCGGGTGGCCCGCGTCTGCCCGGTGGGGCTCCCGCGCCCGCGCACCGTCGCGGCGCGGGCCTCGGCCGACTTCGGCCGGCTCTCGCTCGATATCTACGAGATCCTGACCGCCCGGCCCGTCTGAGAGCGGCCCTTGACGGCCTGCAGCGTGCCGTTGATCTTCCGGTTGAGCGCGGTCGCGGCCCCCTGCGGCGTCACCCGGGGATTCCCAGTTGGCGACCCAGCTCGCGGAGGGCGCCCGAGAAGCAGGCGAGGGGCGCCTTCGCGATGCCCGCGCCGATCTGGCCGACGCCCGCCTCGCGGTGGGCGATGCCCGTGTTGAACACCGGCGGGATGCCGCTGTCCACGACGCGGCGCGCGTCGATGCCGGTCGGCGTGCCGGCGAAGCCCAGCGCCGGGATGCCGAAGTCGTTGTTTTGCGCCAGCGTGATCGTGTACATGCGCTTCGTGGTCGCGATGGCCTCGTCGGCGGCGCCGCCGATGAAGCGCACGATGGCGGGGGCGGCTGCCATCGCGAGGCCGCCGAGGCCGGCCGTCTCCGTGATGGCGCTGTCGCCGAGATCGGGGTTGGCGTCCGCGGGACCGTAGCCCGGGAAGTAGAGGCCGTCGGGGACCGGGGCCGGGGCCGTGAACCACGCATCCCCCGTGCCGCTCATGCGGAGGCCCACCTCGACGCCGTTGCGCGCCATCGCGGTCACCACGGTCGAGCCTTCGATGCCGTGCGCCGCGTCCATCGTCGCCTTGGAGGCCGCCATCGACAGGTTCAGATAGAAGTGGTTGTTGGCCTCGAGGAACTCGAGCACGCGCGCCGCCACGTCGGCCGGGGCGGTGCGCACGACGGCCGGCGCGATCAGCCGGGTGAAGAGCGAGGTCGCCGCGATGTTGCGGTTGTGGCACTCGTCGCCCATCTGGAGGGCCTGGGCCGTCAGGTTCTTGAGGTCCACCGGCCCGCGCGCACGGAGCGCCCGGCCGAGCGCGGGCGCCAGCGACTCGTTGATCCAGCGCAGGCGGTCGAGGACTTCCTGGCTGTAGGCGCCGAAGCGCAGCACCTTGCCCATGCCGTCGTTGAGCGTCGCGAAGGCGCGGGTGCCGCCCGGGGCGTTGTCGACGATGAAGACGGGCATGGACGGCGAGACGATGCCCGCCATCGGCCCGACAGCGCCGAAGTGATGGCAGGGGGCGAAGGTCATATCGTCTCCAGCGGCCAGCCGCTCCGCGCCGTCCGGCGTGTCGGCCCAGCCCTCGTAGAGGATGGCGCCGATGACGGCGCCGCGCATGGGGCCGCACATGCGCGCCCACGCGATGGGTGGTCCGGCGTGGAGGAGGTGGCGCGGGCCGAGGCCCTTCACGTTGTCGGCGGCACGCCCGATGTCCACCAGCATGGGCCTGGCGGCCAGGATGCGCTCGACGGCCCGCGCATTCGCGGCGGCGACGCGCGAGCCGATCGGGTCGTCGGGGTCGTCCTCGAGACGCGCCAGCAGGAGACCGAGGTCGCGGTCGCCGCCCGCAGGCGGGCGCCAGTCGAGCTCGAGCACGGTGGCGCCGTGGGCGCGCGGGGAGAGCGCGAACTCCGCGACGCCGACGTTGAGCGCGCGGATGCCCCCGTCGAAGAGGGGCGCGGAGGTGGCCGGGATCTTCGGCTTCGGCGCCGGCATGGGCTCAGCCCTTCCTTCGCGCGGGCCGGCGTTGGCCGACGAGAAACGCTGCCAGCCGCGTGGCCTGGGCGTTGCTGGGAGCCAGGAGCACCCCGGCGGCTGCGAGCTGCGCCGCCTGGCGTTGCAAGCCCTGCGGGTCGGCTGACGTGCCGCAGACGGAGGCGACGAAGGCGAGGCCGCGCCTGCCCCTGGCCGCCGCTTGGATCGCGCCCTCGAGGGCCGGGACGAGCGCGCCGGCCGGATCGGGGTGGGCGCCATAGCCTAGGACGACATCCAGCAGGATGACCGCCGTGGCGCGGTCCTCGGCCGCCGCCAGGATGCGCTCGTTGCGCAGCCTGAAGTCGATCATCGGGTGCGGGCGGCCGACAGTGAATGCGTCGTCCCCCAGGTCGATGGTCGTGTGCTTCGCGCCGCCTCCGTTGTCACTCTCGTTCTCGAGGATTAGAGACGCCTCCTGGCAGAGCGTGCCGCCGCTGTAGAGGCCGCGCACGAGAGACTGGCCCTTGCCGAAGCGCTGCGCTTTGGCCCGCCCCGCGCCCGCAAGCTTGGTCGGCACCGCGAGCAGCGTTGCGGCGACCCGCTTGCCTCGCGCGAGCGCCACGGCTGCGCGCGCCGCGTCTTCGAGCGTGGCCGCGGGCGTCGCGCCGGCCTGGCGGATCGCGGCCGGGTCGCCGCCAAGGAAGTTGACGACGACGGGCTTGCCCGACTTGCGGGCGACGTCGAGGACGCGGCGGGCGACAGCAGGGGCGGGGGGTTTGGACACGAGGACGATGACGCGAGTGCCGGGATCCGTGGCAAGGCGCTCGATCCCCGCCCGCATCATGAGGCCGCCCACGCGCTCGTCGAGGTCGTGGCCGCCCACGCCGATCACCTGCGAGCAGCCTTTGCCGAGGCGGTCAACGAGGCAGCTGATCTCCTGGAGCCCCGTGCCGGACGCGCCGACGAGGCCGATGCTGCCGCGCCGCACGGCATTGGCGAAGCCGAGCGGCACGCCGTCGAGGATGCCGGTGCCGCAGTCCGGGCCCATGACGAGGAGCTTCTTCTTCGCGGCGAGGCGCTTGAGCTCCACTTCGTCGGCGATCGGGACATTGTCGCTGAAGATGAAAACGTGGAGCCCGCGCTTGATCGCCTTGAGGGCTTCCGCCGTCGCGTAGGCGCCCGGTGTCGAGATGATGGCGAGAGCCTCTCTCACCCGACGGCGCGGCCATGGCGGCCTGCTCGTCGAGAAGACGGGCTGCCTCGCCGAGCGCACGCTCTGCCGCGGCGGGATCGGCGGCGGCCACGGCGACTACCAGGTCGTTCGGTCCGGCCGCCTCGCCCGCGGCGTCGAGGAGCCCCGCGCCCGCGAGCAGCTCGCGGTTGGCCGGCGTCGCCATCATGAGCGCGGCGCGGCTGACGCCGGGCAGCTTTTCGACCAGGGCGGCCACACGCATCAGCTCGACCGAGTCGCGGTACGTGTCGGGACGGACCAGGCAGCACGTCGTGGTGGCCACGAGGCCCTCCGCTTCTCGGGAAAATGAGGAGAACCGACGCTGCCGGTTCCCCCCGTGTAACTTGCGCGGCAGGTTGTGCTGTGCTTCTAGTTCTCCAGCTTGGTGAGACTTACCGAGGTTGTAGCCCTCGGCCCCGCACCGTTGCCGATGAGGCTCTTCCCGCCCTCCAGCCTCAAGCTGTACAGGATCTTCCCGCATGAGAAGCTGATACTGATCACCCCTCCGCTGTTCTGAATCAGGGCATTCAGACGCTTCTGTGTCGCACAGCCGGGGTCACTAGTTTCAATATCCATGGAGCCAACTAGCGCCCCATTCTGGATACTTTCACCACGGAGAGAAACTGTGCCAGAGCGCCACACGGGGTGGCTCCAGGCTCCTTTCCAGGAACCTATCAGATCTTCTGCGCTAGGCCGATCTGGGGTAGGCGCTTTGATCGCGTCCTTTGGCGCGCCCTGGGCCACCTGCGGCTGAGACTGCTGGGCGGAGACGTCGCCGGTGAAGGCGGCGAGCGCCAACACGATGATGATGCAAAGAGCTGCGCACTTCGTGATCATTGCTCTTCCTCTCCACCCTCTTGGTCTTTGGGGTGCACTTCGAAGCTACTTTCCACGTCGTGGTGGCCACGAGGCCCTCCGCTTCTCGGGAGCGAATGCGTTACCGGCCTACTTCTGTCCTGCCGCAGCTTCCTCCACACCCAGCTCGGCGAGCTTGGCCGCCGTCGGCCGGCCCGTGCTCGGGTCCCACCCCGCCATCTCGTAGTAGGTGCGGCGGGCCGCGAAGAACTCGTCGGGGTCGATCTTCGAGCCCTTCAGCACGCCGTTGCCGATGCCCTCGTGCAGGCGCTGGGGCAGGATGTCGTCCTCGGGCGTGAAGCCCTCGCGGTTGTTGAAGACCCGCGCCAGCGTGTTGTCGGTTGTTGAAGACCCGCGCCAGCGTGTTGTTGCGCTCGCCGACCTTCATCAGCTCGTAGAGGCTCATGTTCCAGCCGGTGACGGCGTTGATGTAGTCCATCATGGGCTCGAGCCCAAGCGCATTGAGCGGCGCGCCCACGAAGTCGCACATGCCGACCGAGTTGTAGGCGCTCCAGACTTTCTGCGTCTCGAAGAACGCGCGCACCTTCTTGCTGTCGAGCGTGAGCGGGTCGAGCGGCTCGATGAGCCCCAGCGCGCCCAGCGGGTGGCCCTGCGGGTGGAAGCCCGCGTAGAGCGGGTCGTGGGGCGCCTCCATGTGGTCCGCGCCCGTCGGGGAGAGCGCGTAGGCGAGCGAGAGTCCCTTCTTGCCCCGCGGGTCGTGCATCGGCACCTCTTGTCCCTTGACGTGGAGGGCAAAGCGATCGGCGCCTTTCCCAAGCTGGGCCGCGGCGCGCTTGACGCCCTCGCCCAGGAGCCTGCCTATGCCTTCACGCTTGCCGATCAGGTGGATCATCTGGATCACCGCATCGGCATTGCCCCACTGGAGCTCGATGCCGCCCGTCATCTCCTTGGTGATGATGCCGTGCTCATAGCACTCCATGGCAAAGGCCATCACGGCGCCCGTCGAGATCGAATCGAGCACGTACTGCGCGTAGAGCTGGTTGGCGAGCGCCAGCATCTTGAGGTCGTCGATGCCGCAGAGGGAACCGGTGGCGGCCAGGGTCTCGTACTCGGGCCCGCCGTACTTGGCTGTCACGCCCAGCTCCTTGACCTCCACCTCGCGCTTGCAGGCGACGGCGCAGGCGTAGCAGGTGCCGCGGTTGACCAGAATGGTGTCGCGCATGGTCTGGCCGCTGATGGCCTTGGCGCCCTCGAAGGAGCCGTCGCGGAAGTTGCGCGTCGGCAGGATACCGCTGGCCTCGAGGGCCAGCACGCCGCCCGACGAGCCGACCTGGTGGAAGCGGTCGGTGGCGCGCTCGTAGTGGTCCTTGAACCAGACGAGCTGGCCCTTGGCCTCCGCCTTGTCGCTGGCGACGGGAGGCTTGGTGCCGCGCACGACGACGGCCTTGAGGTTCTTGGACCCCATGACGGCGCCCATGCCGCTGCGGCCGTGGAAGTGCTTGAGCTGGTTCACGAGGGCCGCGAAGCGCACGCCGCGCTCGCCTGCGAGCCCGCACTGGAGCACCCGCACCCGCTTGTCGCCCAGCTCCGCCTCGATGCCGTCCTGGACCTCGCCCGAGAGCCGGCCCCAGTAGGGCGCGGCGTCGCGGAACTCGACCGTGTCGTCCTTGATAAAGAGGTACACGGGTGCGGCCGACTTGCCGCGGATGACGACGGCGTCCCAGCCGGCCGCGCGAAGCTCCGGTCCCCACCAGCCACCCGCCTCGGACTCGCCGTAGCCGCCCGTGAGCGGCGACTTGGCCGCCGCCGTGTAGCGGTTCGTGCCGGACAGCGACAGCCCGTTGATCACGCTCGTCGTGAAGACCAGGACATTGTCCGGGCCGAGCGGGTCCACCCCAGCCGGCATGTCGCGGAGGAGGATGTAGCTCGCCAGCGCCCCGCCGCCCAGGTATTTGCGGACGGTTGTCTCAGGGACCACCTCGGTGCGCGTCTGGCGGGTGGAGAGATCGACATGAAGGAGCTTCGCGGTGTTGCCGGTCGCCATAGGGCCTCCCAGGGCTCGAAACCGTCCCGCGCCGATTCCGGCGCCGGGCAGGATGGATTGAACATCAGCAGCGGAGCGCGGATGCCGCGGTGCGGCAGGGTAGGCCGGGCCCCACGAGCCAGACGATAGACAAACTCCGGGCCCGGAGCAAGGACTAATGTAAACGCGGTTGCTTGCCTCGACGGCGTCCGGGCTCGAGGGTCGGTGACGGATCAAGGAGAAAACCGAGAGGCACCGAGGGGGCAGCCAGCACGCAGTGGATTCCCCGCAGGACGGGCCCGACACCTGACGGGTTATCTAACTCACGCACGCGATCTCCACTGCCCTCGCTGCGCAGAACTGCCGGAATAGAGCGTCACGCGCCGGAACCCACTCGAAGCGGCATCCAGGGCGTCTTAGTCCACTCCGAAGTCGTAGATCTTGCCCGAGCCCGCTCCGAAGCCGGTGGCGAGGATGAAGCCGTACTCGCCGGGCGGTAGCGGCGCGGCCGGCGTCACCCGATAGAAGCCGCGCGGCTCGCGCTCGATGTTGACCGCGATCTTGTCTTCGTTGCGCACGCCCATCTTCTGGGTGCCGCCGAACGGCATGAAGGCCCCGCTGCCGATCTTCAGGTTGCGATCGTTGTGGTCGTCACCCCGCTTGAGCCGCACGAGCGGCGCGTCGGTGGACGAGTACGTGCTGAGGAACACCGGCTGCTTCTCCGAGGTCCGGTACTGCGCATTCCGCCCTTCCAGCACCACTTCGCTCTTGGTCTGGAAGAACGCCACGTTGGTCTCGAGATTGGCCGAGGTCGCGAACATCTCGACGTACTGGCCGGCGATGAGCTGGTAGATCACGTCCGTAGTCTTGAGCACCCCCGCGGCAACCGCCGGCGCCGGCGGCGCGGGCATCGCGCTGGCGGTCGACGAGCCGCCGGAGCCGGCCGCCATCATGGCCTCCAGCACCTTGTCAGTAACGCCGGCCTTCTTCAGGCTCACCAGCGAATCGGTCTTGAGATCGAACTTGGTCGTGGTCGACTTGATCTTGGCAATGACCACCGCCTCGGGCAGGCCCGCTTTGACCATCTGGATGACGGTATCGTTGGTGAGCACTTCCTGGGCAAGTGAAGTGGCGCCCGGCAGCGACAGGCCGAGGATACCCACCAGGATCAGGGTCAGTACGACGCGCATCATCTTCATGAGGCCTCCTCGGCGACGGGAAACGCTCGGCACGGGTCGCGACTGGCCGGGCCCACCCCGGGGATCGCGGCGACCGGCCACCAACTTAGGGTACTTCGTAAACGCGGTCAATAGCGGTCGCAGTGCGGTGAGGAGCGTAGATGACATGCAGCTCGTTCTTGGTCATGAGCCGCCTCGCCCGGATGATCTGCGCGATCTCACCGCGCCTTCGGGACCTGGGGGGCGCGCGTGGCCCCCTGCTGCTGCGCCTCGGCCATGAGCTTCCGCACGCTGTCGGCATCCGGCCCCTGGGGCACCACCGCCAGAAACGCCTGTGCCGCCTTGACGGCAGCCGGGAAGTCTCGCTTGCCGTAGAAAAGGTACTGCGTCCGATCCCAGTTGGCGTGGACGTACCGGGGATCGAGGCGGAGCGCGGCCTCGACCTTCACCAGCGCCTCGTCGACGCGCCCTTCCTGGAAGAGCACGCTTCCGAGGTGGGTGATCGCCTCGACGTTCCGCGGCTCGCGGGCGAGCACCCGGTCATAGACCGAGCGGGCCTCGTCGAGCCGGCCCTTGTCGAGCGCGACATGCGCCAGTTGGAGGAGGCTCTGGATCGGCGCGTCCTCGCGGGCGGCCACCTGCCGGAGCGCCCGCAGCTCGATGTCGGTCATGAGCGCGGTCGGGTCGCCGGCGGGCACGGGAGACGGAGCGGGGGCGGGTGGCGCGGCTTCCCGAGCCCCGGTGAACCATCGCCCGACCCCGACGCCCACCCCGACCCCGACGACGACCAGGAGCACCGAGGCTGCCCCCATCGCCAGCGGACTCCGGAACCACGCCGGCCGTGGCCCCGCCGGCGCCGGTGGGGGCACCGCGCTGTGCCTGCCGGTCTCGAGTTGGCTCCTCCGAAGACTCACGAAGAGCCGGCCCGCTTCGCGCTCGCGCTCCGCCCGCTGCCGGCCGTGCTCCTCGACGCCGAGCCGCCCGGCCGCCAGCTCCGCGTCCAGGACTTCGATGGCCTCGGACGCCAGCTCGAGCTGGCGCTTGATGTCCCTGATACGGCTCATCGATCCTCCGTGTGAGATAAGGCGTCTCGGTAGAGGGCCGGGGTGAGGGTGGCCGGGTGGAACGGGCTAGCCCGCGGCGATCAGCGGTTTGAATCGATTGAGAAATTCCGGCTCGCTCATGTTTCCCGCTTTCGCGAGCGATGCGACCATCACCGGGTCGTCGAAATCCTCGGGTTTGAGCCGGATCATGTACGCGTACAGCGTCTCGTAGGCCTCCGACTTCACATCGACGTAGCGCACGCGAATCTTGCCGGTCGCCGGATCGAGCATCTGGTCGAAGGGGACGGGCACCAGCCGCCCGGCCTGGATGGTGACCATGGCATTGCTGCCGCCTTCGAGGAGAAAGCGCGTGGCCCAGTAGCCGAGGCTCCGGCAGTACTGGATGTCATGCGCTCCCGGCGGCGCGCAGCGCAGCTCGTAGCCGAGATCCTTCGCGACCACGGTCACATCCACCCCCCGGGCGCGTAGCCGCTCGCTCACCCGCTCCTTGAGGAGCCGGCCGAGATCGACCTCGGCCAGCCGCACATTGCCGTAGGCGTCCAGCTCCACCGACCCGAGCGTCTCCAGGGCGAGCCTCTCGCTGATCCCCTCTGACAGGATCGCCACGCCATGCGCGCGACCCTGCGCGCGGCGCTTGATGATGGCCCCCTCGAGGACGTCGGCGACGTGATCGACGCTGATCTGCGGCCGGGAGAACTCCTCGGGGATGACGGTGAGCGTGGCGCCCGCGGAACCCCCGATGCCGAGGGCAAGATGGCCCGCGTGCCGCCCCATGACGGTCACGAAGAACCACCGTTCCATCGTCGAGGCATCCTGCATGAGGTTGCGCACCAGATCTTTCCCGAGGTTGCAGGCCGTGGTGAAGCCGAACGTCACGATCTCGCTTGGCAGGGGCAGGTCGTTGTCGATGGTCTTCGGCACATGCGCGACTGTCAGCCCGCTCAGCGCATCGGCCAGGCGCAAGGCGGCGAAGGCGGTGTCGTCGCCGCCGATGGTGATCAGGTGATCGACGCGGAGGCGCCGGAGGGCGTCCGCTACGCAGCGGACCCCCGCGGGCGTCCGCGTCGGATTGACCCGTGAGGTGCGAAGGATCGAGCCACCCTCGAAGTGAATGCGGGAGACGTCGATGATGTCGAGATCGACTACGTGCTCGGCATCGCCCTCGGCGAACCATCGGAAGCCGTCGAAGCAGCCGAGCACCCGCAGGCCGCGATTGCGCGCCTCGATGGAGGCCGCGGCAATCACCGCATTGATCCCTGGGGCGGGACCCCCGCCGACGAGAATGGCCAGCGTCTTCATGCTGACGGCCTCCAGTTTACACCCGCCCCGCCGGCCGGTCGGCCGAACACATTGTAGGGCCACACGAAGTGGTCCTTCTCAGACTGTCAGATACTCGTGGCGCAGCGCCTCGTTGGCTCTAAACTCGGCGACGGTGCCGGCGAAGCGGACCTGGCCCTTGTCGAGGATGTAGACGCGCTCGCTCAGGGCGAGGGCCAGTGCCAGGTTCTGCTCGGCCATCAGCACCGTCATCCCCCGGGCCTTGAGGGCGGCGATCTGCTGGCCGAGGGCGTCCACGATGAGCGGGGCCAGCCCCTCCGAGGGCTCGTCGAGGATCAGGAGCCGGGGGTTGCCCATGAGGGCGCGCCCGACGGCGAGCATCTGCTGCTCGCCCCCAGAGAGATAGCCTGCCCGGCGCCGATCGAGTTCGCGCAGGATCGGGAAGCTCTCGTAGATGCGCTCGACGCTCCACGACTCCCCCGTCGTGGGGATGCCGCGGCGGGCGACCTCGAGGTTCTCCCGCACCGAGAGATCGCCGAAGAGCCGCCGCTCCTGGGGCACGAAGCCGATGCCCCGGCGCGCCACCCGGTAGGGCGCCCAGCGCGTGATGTCCACCCCCTCGAAGACGATGCGGCCCGCGCTCGGCGGCGTGAGGCCCACGAGGCTCCGGAGCGTCGTGGTCTTGCCGACGCCGTTGCGGCCGAGGAGACAGACCGCCTCCCCCGCTCCGACGCCGAGGGTCACGTCGAAGAGCACCTGGCTCAACCCGTAGGAGGTGTAGATTCCGCGGGCCTCGAGAATCATGACGGCTGCCGCCCGACGTCCATCAGTGGGCCCCGAGGTAGATGCGCTTGACCTCGTCGTTCCGGCGCACCTCGTCAGGCGCCCCCTCGGCGATGATGTGGCCCTGGTGGAGGACACGGATCTTCTGGGCGACGGAGAACACCACCGTCATGTCGTGCTCGGTGAAGAGAAGCGTGAGCCTGCGGCTCCGGGCGATGCGCTCCACGAGGGCGATGCTGCTCCGCGTCTCCTGGGGTGACATGCCCGCCGTCGGCTCGTCGAGCAGGAGCATCTCGGGCTCCATGGCGAGCGCGATGCCCAGCTCGAGCTGCTTCTGGTCTCCATACGAGAGGCTCCCGCTCGCGTCCCCCGCGCGGTGGGCGAGGCCCACGTCCTCCAGAATGGCCAGGGTCCGGTCGCGGCCGAGGTCGCGCGCGCGGCTCCAGAGCTCGAGCGCCCGCCCCTGGTGGGAGAAGATCGCCACCTGGACATTCTCGAAGACCGTGAGCCGCGGGAAGATGTTCGTCCGCTGAAAGGAGCGCGCGAGCCCGAGCCGGCAGATCGCGTGGGGGGCCCGGCCCCCGATCTCGCGGCCCTTGAAGCGGACCTGGCCGGCGTCGGGGACGAGGTGCCCCGTGATCACGTTGAAGAGCGTGGTCTTCCCGGCGCCGTTGGGCCCGATGACGGCGGAGATCTCGCCCGACTCCACGCGCAAGGTCACCCCGCTCAGGGCCTGGAAGCCGCCGAACGCCTTGGAGACACCGGCCACCTCAAGCACCGCCGCCCTCCGGGACCCGCGCCGGCGCCGCAGGCCGGCCGAGGAAGATGCGCGTGACGCCGCCCGGGAACGCGTAGAGGAGCCCGAGGAGGATCGCGCCGAGCACGAGCGGCCAGTACTCCGTGTACGAGGTCACCACAGAGTTCAGCGCGATGAGGATGCCGGCGCCGAGGACGGGGCCGAGGAAGACGTGGGGGCCGCCGAGGAGTGTCATCAGGAGCACCTCGGCCGACTTGGTCCAGAGCGCGTACTCGGGGAAGGCGCCGCGGCTGAACAGCGCGAAGAGCGCGCCCGCCACCCCGGACACCGCCCCCGAGATGCTGAAGGCGACGAGCTGGGCGCGCCGCACGTTCACGCCGACGAACTCCGCCCGCTCCGCGTTCTCGCGGATGGCCAGGAGCGTGCGCCCGAAAGGCGCGTTGATGATCCGCCAGAGGACGGCCAGCACCACGAGGGTGACGCCGAGGGTGAAGAAGTAGAAGGTTTGGGGCGCCGCGAGCCATGCGGGCACGGGGATACCCACGAGCCCGTTGTCACCCCCCGTGAGCCCGTACCACTTGTGCGAGGTGGCCCAGACGATCTGCGAGAACGCCAGCGTCAGCATCGAGAAGTAAATGCGGGTGAGGCGGATGCAGAAGAACCCGATCACCACCGCGAAGAGCGTGGCCGCGACGGGACCCGCCAGGAAGGCGAGCGGCAGCGCCAGCTCGGCCTTCTTCAGGAGGAGCCCGCACGCGTAGGCGCCGACGGCGTAGAAGGCCGCGTGGCCGAAGGACACCATGCCCGCGTAGCCCATGAGGAGGTTGAAGCCCACGGCGAAGAGTCCCATGATCAGGATCTCGATGGAGAGCAGGAGGTAGAACGGCGGGAGGACGAAGGGGACGGCGACGAGCGCCACCACGGCCGCCGTCCCCGCGATCGTCCGCCCCGGCGGCCCCGCCATGCCGCCGTGCCTCACCGCGCCAGGGGCTTGCCGAGGAGGCCCCACGGCCGGCTCACGAGCACCAGCGCCATCAGGATGTAGACGAAGACGATGGCGAAGCGCGGGAAGAAGAGGATCCCGAAGGTGTTGAGCTGGCCGATGATGAGGGCGCCCAGGAGCGTCCCCCCGAAGCTTCCCAACCCGCCCACGACCACCACGATGAACGACTCCACGATGACCTCGACGTCCATCCCCGGGAAGATGGCCCCCACGGGGGCGGCGAGCCCACCGCCGAGCCCACCGAGCCACGCCCCCAGCATGAAGACGCCGGTGAAGAGACCGGAGACGTTCACGCCGACCATCCCCACCATCTCGCGGTCGTTGGCGGCGGCGCGGATGAGCCGGCCGAACTGCGTCTTCGTGAGGAGGAGCCAGAGGCCGAGCGCCACCAGCGGCCCCACCACGAGGACGAAAAGGTTGTAGGTGGGAAACGCGCGGCCGGCGATGTCCACCGAGCCGGCGAGGAGCGCGGGGCGGGAGGCCGAGCGGTTGTCCGCCCCCCACGCGAGCTTCACAAGGTCGCCGATGATGAGGACGAGGGCATAGGTCACGAGGAGCTGGTCGAGCTCCTCCCGGCGGTAGACGGGGCGGAGGAAGACCGATTCGATGACGCCGCCCACGACGGCGACGCCGAGGGAGCCCAGGACAAGGGCGAGCCAGAAGCCGGTGGCGGAGCCCAGGAAGGCCGAGGCCACCGTGTAGCTCAGATAGGCGCCCAGCATGTAGAGCGAGCCGTGGGCGAAGTTGAGCACCCCGAGCACGCCGAAGATGAGGGAGAGCCCGGAGGCGATCAGGAAGAGGAACATCGCCTGCGTGAGCCCGTTGAGGCACTGCACGACGAGGAACGAGGGATCGGTCAGCGCGGTGAGATCAGGCATGCCCGATGGCCCAACGGAGGGCAGGGCCCCCCGCCGGGCCAGGACGGCGGCGCTCGCGGGGCCGCGGGGACCCTACTTGGTGCCCCGCATCGACTTGATCTCGTCCACGGAACGGAGCGTCTTCTCGCCCGTGATGTACTGGATGTCCCCCATGATCGGGAACGGGTGCTCCGCCACCTTCTTGAGCCGGCCCCAATACTGTCCCTTGCTGGCCTGATGGTCGTAGGCGCGCATCGTGAGCGGCCCGAGGGGGGTCTCCACGGTGAGCCCCTCGAGGGCGTCGATCACCTTCTCGGTGTCCACGCTCTTGGCCTTCTTGATCGCCTCCGCCAGGAAGTAGGTGCCTACGTAGCCGAAGACCGCGCCCGAGGGCGGGAGGTCGCCCGTCTTGGCCTTGTACTTGGCGACGAACTCGCGGTTGGCCGGCGTGTCGGGATAGTAGAAGGCGTAGTTCGAGGAGGCCCAGATCCCCTCCGGCGTCTCCGCTCCGAGCGGGACCACCACGTCGAGGTCGCCGGCGGCGATGTTCATGTACTGCGTCTTCTGGAAGAAGCCGTAGGGCTTGGCCTGCTTGATGAAGGCGATGGCATCCCCGCCCCAGAGGGAGGAGTAGACCATGTCGGGCTTGGCCTGGAGCAGGGCGTTGATGTGCGGGGTGAAGTCGCGCTCGCCGAACTTGGGCCACGCCTCGCCCACCACCTGGACGTCGGGCTTGAGCTTCTTCAAGTAGGCCATGAAGTCGTCCACCATACGGTGGCCGTACTCGTAGTCGGGGCCGATGACGGCGTAGCGCTTGAAGGGCTTGTCGGCCATGAGGATGGCCGCGGCCCGGCCCTCGATGAGGGTGTTGGACGCCGAGCGGAAGACGTAGCGGTGCCCTTTCTCCTCGGTGAGCGCCGCCGTCTTGGCGATGGTGTTCAGGTAGATCTTCTTGTACTCCTTGGCCACTTCCGAGATGCCCAGGGCCACCCCGCTGTGGATGACCCCCATGAGAAAGTCCACCTTCTCCTTGAGGATCAGTTCGCGCGCCTCGCGGACGCCCACGTCGGGCTTGGACTGGTCGTCCCGGATCACGAGCTGGAGCTTGCGACCGAGGACCCCTGCCTTGTTGATCTCCTCCACCGCGATCTCGTGGCCGACGATGGCGGGCTTGGTGTAGGGAGCGGCGGCGCCGCCGAGGCCGTAGATGACGCCGATCTTGATGGGCTCCTGCGCCCGGGCCGGGGGCGGCGCCCCTGCCCACAGGACGACGAGCCCGAGCAGCACCGCGCTGGTGACAACGACGAGTCGCTTCATGACGCCCTCCTTCATCGGTCGGAGACGACAGCCGATCTGCTCCGGCGCGCGCTCGGAAGCCTTGCCAAGCGCACGGGGGGACGGGACTCGCAGGGAGTATATGCGGGACGCCGAAAAGGTGTCAACTGACCGATCATGTCAGCCCCATCCGCTGGCGCTTCTGATCCTTGAGGACGCGGCGGAGACCCAACGATCACGCGGACGATGTGGTGGTTCATGGTCAATCCCTTCCTCACCACCTGAGCGTCCCGGCGCGCCGTCGCGCGAGGCCGACCAGCACGGTCGGCACGGCGAGCACCGCGGCGATCACCGCCAGCTGCCACTGGTTGAAGAACAGCATGCCGTTGCCGGGCATCGCCAGCATCAGGCCGCTCAGCACCAGCGTGACCCGCGTCACCCACCCGGGCGGCCCGCCGCCGAGATCTCCGATCCCCAGCAGGTAGCCTTGCAGCCCGGCGGCGATGAGCACGACGCCGGCCGTGGCCGTCCCCGTCTCCAGCACGATCTCCGTCACGCTGCCATGCAGGATCAGCGCCGGGCTCAGCACGAACATGAACGGGATGAAGTACATGACGCTGCCCATGCGCATCGACTCGAGCCCGACCATGATCGGGTTGGCGCGGGCGAGGCTTGCGGCGGAGAACGAGGCGAGCGCGACCGGCGGCGTGATGAACGAGACCATGCCCCAGTACATGATGAACAGGTGTACGGCGAGCGGATCGAGCCCCGCCTTGACCAGGGCCGGCGCCAGCACGATCGCGAGGAAGATGTAACAGGCGGTGATCGTCATCCCCATGCCGAAGATGAAGCTGGTGAGCGCGCCCATCAGGAGCAGCACGATCGGCGTCTTGCCCGCGATGAAGACGAGATCGTTGGCGAGCGTGCCGGCGAGGCCGGTCATCGAGAACGCGCCGATGATCAGCCCGACGCCGGCGAGGATCGCGGCGAGCTCGGCCAGCGCCCGGCCCGACGCGGCCACGAACTCGAGGAAACGGCGCCAGGACATCCGGTAGCGCGGCAGGATCTGGTTGACCACGAGCAGCAGGCCGGTCGTGTAGAACGGCGCCATCGCCTCGCGGTCCATCACGACCATGAGCACGACCAGCACCACGAAGACGAGGATGTAGGGCGCGCCCTCGCGCAACGTCTGGCGGACCGACGGCAGCTCGTCGCGCGGCAGGCCCTGGATGCCCGCGCGCGCGGAATACGCGTCCACCTGCATGGCGAGGCCGAAGTAGAACAGCAGCCCCGGGACGGCGGCGGCGAGCGCGATCTCACCGTAGGAGATGCCGAGGAACGACGCCATGACGAACGCCGTCGAGCCCATCACGGGAGGCATCAGCACCGCGCCCGTCGACGAGGTGGCCTCCACCGCGGCGGCATAGGTCGCCTTGAAGCCGCAGCGCTTCATCGCGGGGATCGTGACGACGCCCGACGTGATGACGTTCGAGATCACGCTGCCGCTGATCGAGCCCTGCAGGCCGGAGGAGAGGATGCCGACCTGTGCCGGGCCGCCCCGGATGCCGCCGACCAGCGCGAACGCGACGTCGTTGAAGAACTTGCCGCCGCCGGTGTAGTTGAGCGCCACGCCGAACACGATGAAGCCGACGACGAGCTCGGCGAACGCGCGCATCGGGATGCCGAACGCGCTCTCCGCGGAGATGACGTGGAACACGAGCGTGTCGCGGAACGGGCGCGGGAAGCCCTGGATCGTGCCGGGCAGCTTGTCCGCGAAGACGGGATACAGCGAGAAGAACAGCACCACCACGAACAGCACGGGGCCGCCGGTGCGCCGCGTCGCCTCGAGGATCAGGAGCCAGTACACGCCGCACAGCACGACCACCAGGATCGGCGCGCTGTACTCCCAGCCCTCGTTGATCGCGCGCTCGCCGACCGAAAACAGATACCCGCTGACGGCGATCGTCGCGACGAACATCACGGCGTCGTACCAGGGCACGCGCTCCATCGGCGCGCGCCGGTTCATCGGGTAGCTGAGGAAGACGAGAGGGATCAGGGAGCCGGCGACGACGTAGAGATGCCGGTTCTCCAGGAGCACCAGCCCCACGAAGAGCTTCCAGTTGAAGAGCTGGTTGAGGACCATGAAGCAGGCGACGGCGGTGAGAAGACAGAACGCCGCGTTCCACGCCGACGAAAGCCGGCGGCTCGGCAGCTCCTCGACCGCCATCTCCCCCGGCTTGAACACGCTGTCCGCGCCGGGGACCGTCGCGTCGGGTCGGGTCATCCCGGAATCACTTCCAGTAGGCTTCGAGACCGGCGGTCGTGAGTGCTGCGCCGCGCGCCTTCAACCAGCCTTCCTCGAAGGCCTTGTCGTCCGCGGGCGCCTTCGCGAGGTGAGCCTTCCACGCGGCCTGCAGTGTCGCTTCGCGCTTCAGCAACGCTTCCTGGTGCGCCTGCTTCCTGGCATCCCACAGCCCCGCCTCCTTGTAAAAGCGGATCGCGCCCAGGTGGAACGGCAGGACCCAGTCGAACACCTGTCGCTTGAGATCCCATCCGGCGGTGCCCGGCGCCCCGTCCTTGTACATCGGATACGCGTCGAACATCGCCCGGGTGACGTTGTAGACGAGATCCTCCGGGACCTGGTCGTACGCGATCAGCGCCGGGTAGGGATAGTTCGTCGCCTCGAGCGGCTTGTCTTTCGACAGGCCGGCGCCCTCGGTGCCGATCGCCGGGAGCATGTAGGGCGCGATCTTGCGCAGTCGCTCCCACGCGGCCTTGTCCTTGTGCGGGAACACCGGGTAGTGGATGCCTCGCGGGCTGGCGGCAAGCTGGTACAGGTGTCCCGTGGTCGTCTGCGCGAAGCCGGCATCCACCTGGCCCTGGATGATCCCCTGCATCGCCTGGCCGAAGCCGCCAAACTCGACCTTCCGCACGTCCTTCCAGTCGAGCCCGGCGAACGCGAGGATGGCGGTGAGGTTCTGGTTCAGCGACGGCGCCCCGACGACCCAGGCGACGCGCTTCCCCTTCAAGTCGGCCGGCGTGGTGATGTTCGCGTCCTTGGCCGTCACGAGCGCCGTGAGCGAGTCCGCCGCGCTCACCGCCAGCATCCGCACGCTCTGCGGTCCCCAGCTCCTCGCGCCGAACTCGTACACCCCCTCGTTGGCAAACCACGTGCCGACCCCGTTCAGCGAGAGCTGCACCTTGTCCTCGCGCAAGGGGAGCAGGCGGGAGATGTCGTTCTTGCCGGGAAGGACGCGGAGGTTGGTGCCGTACTTGTTCTTGAAGGCCGCGCCGATCGCCACGGCCTGGTTGTAGCCGGACGACCCGACGTCGTACGCGGTCCAGGCCAGGGTCGCGGGCAGCTTGACCTCCTGCGCCGTCGCCGCCTGGGCGAACGCCAGAAGCGTGGTCAACGTCGCCAGAACGAACGCGCGAAACATCATGGCGGAGCCTCCTTCGTGGGTGCACCATCCGGTTTCGGCTGGGAGCCGGGCCACTCTGCGATGTCGGCGCCCTGCCGGTCGAGGGGACAGCAGACGACGCGCTCCCGTGGTCCGGTCAGTCTCTCAGGCGCGGGTCGAGGGGTTTCGCAGGCCATCGCCGAGCAGGTTGGAATGACGGCGGAGCCGTCGATCGTGGCGTTCAGCTCCATCCGGCCAGCAGTGAGCCACCGCAGCCGACCCTGCGCTTCCTTCTCCAAGCGAATCTTCGGTACCCCTGCACGGGTCGATGCACGCGGGAGCTTGCTGGCAAGCACGACATTGTACCCATTGCCGAATACGAAAACCTTCGATGTGCGCCAAATGATCCGTTCCAGGCCCACCATCGTTCGCATCCGCAGCCCGAACTTCCATAACAGCAAGTGTTGAATGAAGTTGCACGTAAGGCCCCAGGCCCAAAACGGTAGCTGACGGTAACGAATTGGGTTGAAGCCGAGCCGACGCATCTTGAACACGAGAAGGTTGGCGCCGAGAAAATTGTAGCGCCAATTCTCGAAGAAGGCCGTGACATTCCGGTAATCCTGCTCTCGCCGACAAGTATCCAGCGATCCCGGCGAACGGACTAGCAGGCGGCCTCCAGGCGTGAGCCACCGCCAGCAGCGTGACAGCAAAGCGTCCACGTCCTTCGTGTAGCCGATTGATTCAAGAGCGTAGATGGCATCGAAACTCTCATCCGAGAAGTCCAGGGCGTCGAAGTCGGTGACGATCACGCGTACGCGTCCGTTGAATTCGTCAAATCTCCGGCCGCAGATATCCGCTTGCACCGGGGAATTGGTCACGCAGACGATTTCGACATTGCATTGGCTGGCAAGGTAGTAAGCGGCGGCGCCCGATCCGCAGCCGAGTTCCAGGAGACGGCTCCCATCCGCCGGCTTGAGGAGGGCGTAGTCGGCAGAGTACGGATGCGTGAACACCGCGCGGGGAAAAACGCACGAGCTGTAGTTGTCATGCTGACCGCGATACGGACCAAACACCTCATCGTATGTGCGATTCTGGTCATCGTGTTTGAGAAAGTCGCCCGCCGTTGGTGTCCACTCGACAAGTTGGCGCTGCTCGAATTCATTCAATTGATGGCCGATATCACCTGCGTCCCTCGGATGTGTGACGAGGAGAAAAAGGATGTAGTGAAATAGGTTATATGCCGCCAAGAATCCGACGATGAGCGCCATCGCCGATGAAAGTGTCGAGACAATATCCACGGGTGCTCCTCAGAGCTGCCCGAGCCGGGACGTGTGATATGGACGCATCGTCTTCCTCGTTTCACGCGAGCGAGTAGCGCCGTTACATCCTAAGCGCCCATGCCGCACCTTCGCAATGGGTGGCACGGTTCGTCCTCGCGGCGCCCGGGCTGTGCGAGGGCCCGGGACGTACCGGCCGCGACCGAGAGCGGGCGAGGCGGAGGATCCGCGCGTAGCGCCGCATGGCGGCCAGCGGCACGTCGTCCGTGACGCTCCTCCTCGCGTGCGACGCCGGGGATCGCGCGAGCGGCGCCCGGCGCGTCGTCCGCGCGCGAGCGCCCCCATCCTCCTCAGCGCCGGATGAGGGTCGTGCGCAGCATCGCGCACAGCGCGCCGAGCTGGTTGGTGAACCGGCGCTCCGCGACGATCATCCCGAGCGGGCCCGAGCGCCCCTGCTTGAGGTGGGCGCCGGTGATCGTCAGCTCGAGCGTGATCTCGTCGCCCACGATCAGCGGCTCGTGGAACTCGTATCCATCCTCACCGTGGACCGTCGCTCTCCCGAAGGAAAGTCGATGCGGTGGTCTGGGCTGTTGAAGTAGAACAGCCACAGGAGCGGCCACGGCGCCACAATGCCGCGATAGCCGCGCGCGAGCGTCGCCGCGGCGTCGTAGCGGATCGATCTGCGGCACGGCGATGTCCACGGCACGCCCCCCACTGCGGTCGTCGGCCGCGCGCTCCGCAGCGCGCGGGCCACGCCCGTTGCCCTTCGATCCAGCATTCGCCTCGGTCATGAGGTACGAGGCCATGAGCGGCCCGGACAGGATGATGCCGGGCAGGCCCTGCGCCTTCGCGACGTGCTCGTCATGATGAAATTCCGAGTCGTAGTTGTCGCAGGCGTCGGCCCAGCGCACCTGGTGGCCCACCATCATCGGGCGCTTGGTGACCGTCGAGAACTCCTGCCCCTCGGCAAAGTCCTCGAAGAAGAGATCCGGCGGCTCAACGGTCTCGAGTGTGAGCATACGGCTATCGGGCCCCGACGAGTTCCCGCACCGAGGTGATCTCCTGCAGTTTCAGGAGCCGCTCGAAGAGCGGACCCGCCTCCAGTTTCGCGCCGCCGGCGTCGAGGCACGCACGGAACTTCTCGAACAGCTCACCGTCGGTGAGCGGGCGCCTGGCGTGGCCACGCGCGTGCCGCACCTGCTCGCCGTCGAGGGCGGTGCCGTCGGCGAGGTGGACCCGCACCTGGTCATACACCGACGCCCCCGGCGCCTCCGGATCGTAGTTCTGGTTCGTTTCCACGACGACCCGCCGCATCAGCTGCTGGACCTCCGCCCGTCGCACGAACGCGTCCGTCAGCTCTCCCGGCCCGACGCGACGCGCGATCACGGCCGCCGCCATCGCGAACTCGATGCTGAATTTCGCGGCGAGGCCCGTCTGCGGGGCGTGGTTGCGGAGGATCGTCGCATGCGTATCGCTCATCGACACGATGATCCGGTCGATCCGGGAAGGGTCGATCGACCGCTGGGAGACGAGATCGAGCATGCCGTCGATGCTGCGGTGCGTGCAGTAGCACGCGGGAAACTTCTTGATGCTGAGGCCGACCGTGGCGAGGCGCCAGTCCCGCCCGAGCGCGGCAGAGGCACCCCCGCGATCGACCCTGCCTTCGGGCGAGACCGCGTTGAGGAAGCCCTGGGGGTGCTCGAGCGCGTCCGGGGACGCGGTGAACCCGGCCTCGACCAGCCGGGCCGCGATGACGCCTCCGTGGGCCGCCCGCCCGGCATGGAACGGCTTCGTCATCGTGCCGAAGTTCGCCATCACGCCGCTGCTCTGCGAGGCCGCGAGCGCGATCGCGAGCGTGGCCTGGTCCGCGTCGAGCCTGCGGAGCGCCGAGCACGCGGCGGCAGCGCCGATCGCCCCGAAGATCCCGGTCGGGTGCCACCCCTTCATGTGGTGATGTCCGCGTTCTCGCTCCACGAGCTCCGCCCACACCTCATAGCCCGCGGCGTAGGCCCGGAGCAGGTCCCGCCCCGACGCGTGGAGGGCCTCGCCTTCGGCGAGGATCGCCGGGACCAGGACGGTGCTCGGGTGCCCGCGGAGCGCGACGTCGTCGTAATCCAGCGCGTGCGCGGCCGTCCCGTTGATCCAGGCGGCCTCCGGCGCCGGGCCGCGCTCGGACGAGAAGTACAGGGTCGCCTCGCCGGCGCCCCCGGTCGCGAGGGTCTTCTTCAGGATCTGCACGGCAGGCTCCGGGCTGCCGGCGATCATCGTCCCGATGCAGTCGATGAACCCCGTGCGCGCGGTTCGCAGAGCCGGCTCGGACAGCCGCTCGAACGTGAGTTCCGCCACGAAGCGGCCGAGCGCTTGTGTCAGGGGCAGCGGCCGCGGCTCCGTCGTGTGCTGGGCGAGATCCGGCATTGGCGCATTCCCTCCGTGTGCTCGTTAGCTCCCGGCCTGTTTCAGATAGGTGTCGGGACGGGCCATGAACTTGCTGCGGCAGTCCAACGTGTCGAAGTAGTACCACGTGCCGTTGTGGAACTGCCTGGTGCCCTTCTTGGGGTCCACCTCCTTGGCCCCGTGCGCGGTCTGGCCCGTCTGGGCCCGTGCCGCGGCCTCGTCTACGGCATTGCGACACACCGGACACTCTGCCATCGTCGCTTCTCCTCTGGCTGATTGCGCTGAACGCCCGCTTCGGATCAGTGCCGCCTCACGCGTCGGCGACGACCGGAACCGGCCGCCCCAGGATGACGCGGCCCGGAAGATCGATGAGCGCGTGAGCGATCCTGGCCCTGTGCTCGTAGCTGGTCCCCAGCCGCATGGCCCACGCCGAGACGCGGCGGAACCAGAGGTGGAGATCGAACTCCATCATGAAGCCGATCCCGCCGTGGATGATCTGCGAGAACCGCACCACCGCCTCGCACTTCTCGTTGCAGAACGCCTTGGCCTGGGACACCTCGACGCTGGCCGGCAGACCCTGGTCCATCTTCCACAAGGCCTCGTACGTCAGCATCTCGCCGCCGTCGATCCAGATGATCATGTCCGCGCACACGTGCTGGATGGATTGGAACGCGCCGATGGGCTGACCGAAGGCGACGCGGTACTTCGCGTACTCGATGGCCATCTCCGCGTCCTTCCTCGCCGCGCCCAGCATCTGGGCACAGAGGAGGGCGGTGGCCCTGTCGAGCATCCGGTCGATGATCGGTCCGCCCTGGTTGAGCTCGCCGACCAGGTTGGCCCTGGGCACGCGGACGTTCTCGAACACCACCTCGCTCTGCTTGTCCTTCGCGAGGGTGACGAGCGGGACGTGGGAGAGGCCGGGTGTCTTGGTGTCGACCAGGAAGAGCGACAGGCCGGCGTTGCCGTTGGAGCCTGCATCGGTCCGGCAGGCGACGAGACAGTGGTCGGCGGCGACGAAGTTGTCCACGAAGAGCTTCGTCCCATTGATGACGAAATGATCCCCCGAGGCCACGGCCTGCGTCTGGATCGTCGCGGAAAGGACGCGTGGGTCCTGCTCCGTGAGCGCCCACGTGAGGATCGCCTCCCCCCGGACGACGGCCGGGAGAATTGCCTCGCGTTGCGTCTCTGTCCCATCCCCCGCGATCGTCACCGCCACCACGATCGTGCTGTGGAGTGGAAGCGGGGCAACCGCCCGTCCCACTTCCTCGAAGATCAGGCCCAGGTACACCAGGGGCAGCTCCTGGCCACCGTACTTCTCGGGCAGGACCATCCCCTGCCAGCCGAGCTCGGCCGCCTTCCGCCACAGCGCCGGAGGATACCCCTTGGGGTCGGTCTCCATCTCGCGCACCAGGGCCGTCGAACACTCCGCTTCGAGGAACTCCCGGGCGCTGTTGCGGACCATCTTCTCTTCTTCGGTCAGCATGACATCCATGATCGGTCCTCTATCGTCTGGCGTCGTGCGGTATCAGGGCTCCCGGCGCGGGGCTCGCGGCCATCGCTACTGACGAGGTCCCGGCACCCTGCGCGCCGAGGGCAGGCCGAGCCCGCGGCGTGCGACCTGGTCTCGCATGACCTGGACGCTGCCGTGGTTGATCCCGGACTGGAAGGCCCCCATCAGGTTGTGGGCGAAGATGCCGTTCTCGACGGCGTGGGGTGAGCCGTTCAGCAGCTGGCCATACGGGCCCAGCATCTGGGTGATGGCCTCGGACGTCCTGACCCCGTGCTCCGGCGCCCACACCTTCTCGGCCGATCCCTCGTACGTGAAGTTGCCGCCGTGTTCGACGATGGACATGCTCCGCATGGTCATGAGTCGGCACACCTGGGCCTCGATCCAGAGCTCCGCGATCTTGTCCCTGATCGCCGGGTCATTCGCCGGGGAATAGCCGTTGAACCTGTTCGCCTTGACCCAGTTCACGATGTCCTCGTCCCGTCGCACGGAGATCAGGTACCGGGCGGCGCCGACCCGGTCGAGGTTCAGCCCCATCGACCCGACGCCCCAGCCCTCGTTCTCCTTGCCCAGCAAGGCGGACTTGTGCACGCGCACGTCGTCGAAGAACGTCTCGTTGGTCCTCGCCGCCCCGTAGGTCGTCCCGAGCGGGGCTCGAGGCTCGTTCTGGATGGTCCACAGCGGACGGACTGTCATGCCGGGGACGTCCATCGGGAAGATGAAGATCGAGATGCCGCTGTGCCGGGGAACATCGGGGTTGGTCCGGGCCATCAGGTAGATGTGGGTCGACACGTGGGCTGCTGAGGTGTACATCTTCTGGCCGTTGATGACGTAATAATCGCCGTCCCGGACCGCCCGGCATTGCAAGGAGGCCAGGTCGGCGCCGGCTTGGGGCTCGGTGAACCCGAGGGCGAACGAGTACTCTCCGCTGATCAGCTTGGGGAGGAACTCCCGCTTCTGCTCTTCGGTCCCGGCCGCCAGAATGGCCGGGGCGCCGCTGCCGGCCAACCCCACCGCGATGCCGACCCGCGCGAACTCCTCCTCGACGATGTACTGGCTGATGCGGTCCTTGCCCTGACCACCGTATTCCTTGGGGAAGCTGTAGCCCAGCCAGCCCCGCTCGGCGATCTTCTTGAACAGCTCGTCTACGAGCGGTCCTCGACCGCGGACACGGCTGACGCCGAACCCCTCGTTGAGCTCCTCCATCTCCTCGAGGAGCTCCCGCGTCATGTTCGACTTGATGAAGGCGCGTACCTCTTGCCGCAGGGCCTCCTGCTCGGGCGTGTATCCGAAATCCATGCGGTGCCCCCTCTCTTCCCTGGCGTGACCGGCCCCGTTCCCCGTTCTACTCGACACGCGTACCACGTCATACGCCCGGAACGCCATGGCGCAAACGCCATCGGCGCTGGCATTCTGGGTCTCGAAATGTGCGATGTCAAGGAGCTGGAAATGCTGTACAAAAGCTTCATGATCGCGCATCCGAGTCGCGCCGTTCCGACATCCCCCGATCTGGAGCGAATCCGTCGCGCCTTGGCGGGCACCGAGCTCCCTGACCGGCAACCGGAGCGCCCGCAGGCGGCCGTCGCGCTGGTGCTGGCGGGCGAGGCGGTCAACCTGCACGTGTGCCTGATCCGGCGCGCCGAGCATGAGCCCGACCGTTGGTCCGGGCATATGGCACTGCCCGGCGGCCGGGTGGAATCCTATGACCCGAGCGCCCGGGCCGCCGCCATCCGCGAGACCCTGGAGGAGGTCGGCCTGCGGCTCGACCGCGCCCCGTACCTGGGGTCGCTCGAGACCATGCCCGTGTCATCGGCGGGCAAGCCGACCGGGATGTCGCTCTCCTCCTTCGTGTTTCACCTGGGGGACTCGCTCGAGCGCTTCACGCCCAGCGACGAAGTGGCCGAGGCGTTCTGGGTACCGCTCCGGCACCTGCTCGACCCCCGCAACGCCGGCCAGAGGCCCACCGTCCGCGATGGCGTGTCGCTCAGCCCCCCTGCGGTGCTGTATCAGGGTCACTTCATCTGGGGCCTCACCTATCGCGTGCTCACGCTGTTCTTCGAGCAGATGGATCTCAGGATCGCCCGGCTGGGCTGATCCGTTCCGGAGGTTATTTCCTGAAATACGGCAGCACGCGCCTCGCGAACAGCTCCATCTGCCGGAGTCGATCCGTATCGTCGGAGGCCAGGAAGCCCAGGACGAAATCGCGCACCCCGGCCTCGATCCGCGCCTCGATCCCGGCGATGCACTCCTCGGCGGTGCCAGCCAGACACAGCGCCTGCGCCATCTCTTCGGCGCTGCGCCCCGGAGTCACGTAGCGCTGGCCGATGTTGGTCACGGCCAGCGCCACCGCCTCCCGCCGGTCGGCGGCGATGGCCGTTGGCTGCATCACCCCCCAGTGGAAGCCGCTCATGTCGCGGCCCGCCTCGGCGGCGTGGCGCCGCACGGCCTCGTTGCTGCTCCGGAGGCGTCCCACGCTGAACAGGTACGGGTACCATCCATCCCCCAGCAGCGCCGCGCGTCTCATGGCCGCGTCGCTACGGCCCGCGACCCAGATCGGAGGGTGAGGCTGCTGAAGCGGGTGTGGCGACAGCGTCACATCCGCGAGGTCGAAGAAGTCTCCGTGGTGGGTCACGTGCTCCTCGGTCCACAGGCGCTTCATCACCGCCAGCATCTCGTTCGTCCGGCGCCCCCGCGTCTCGACCGGAATGCCGACGGCCTCGAATTCCACCCGCGTCTCGCGCTGCCCGCTGATGCCGATGCCGAAGTCGAACCGTCCGTTCGAGACCAGATCGACCGTGGCGACCAGTTTGGCCAGGAGGACCGGGTGGTACAGAGGCGCGATGACGATCCCGGACATGACGCGCAGCCGGCGGGTCGAGCCCGCCGCGGCGGCCGCCATGGGCAGGGCGAGATGGGTCGGACGCGGCGGGTTGCCGTCCATGACGTGCTCGCCCATGGTGACGCGCTCGAACCCGAGCGCTTCGGCCCGTTGCGCGAACTCGGAGAGGTGACGGGCATCGCCGGCCGCCGCGACACCGAAGGTCAGTTGCGGTGCGGACATGTGCACGTCTCCCCGCTCGCCGGCAGCCAAGGGTTGTCACGTGGCTGCCCGGGGGCGAGCTCCCGGTTCACCCCCGCCGCAGCTTCGGGTCGAGCGCGTCCCGCAAGGAATCTCCGAAGAGGTTGAAGCCGAACACTCCCAGGCTGATCGCGACGCCCGGAAACACGGCGATCCACGGCGCCTTCTCGGCGTACGAGGCGCCGGAGCCCGAGAGCATCAGGCCCCACGACGGTGTCGGCTCGGCCGCGCCCAGGCCCAGGAAGGAGAGCGACGCCTCGGCGAGGATGGCGCCCCCGAACTGCGCGGTCAGCATGATCAGGTAGGGAGCCATGACGTTGGGGACGATGTGCCGAAGGACGATGCGGCGCCGCGAGGCGCCGAGCCCTTGCACGGCTTCGACGTACGGGTGCTCCTTCACCGAGAGCGCGGCGGCCCGCACCACCCGCGCGACCCGCGGGACGATGGGGATGGCGATGGCGATCACTACGTTCTGGACCGCGGGACCCAGGACCGAGGCGATGGCGAGCGCGAGGATCAGCTGCGGGAACGCCAGCAGGATGTCCATCAGCCGCTCGAGGAGAAGCTCGACCGTTCCGCCCCAGTACGCGCTGAGCACGCCCAGCAGGGCGCCGAGCGTGCAGCCAGCGAACGACGCCGTGAAGCCGACGAAGAGCGCGATGCGCGCGCCGTACATGATGCGCGTGAGGAGGTCGCGACCGAACTCGTCGGTCCCGAGCCAGTGCTCCGCGCTGGGCCGCGCGAACTGGAGCGCGTAATCACCCTGGTAGGGGTCGTAGCGCGCGAGCGTGCCGGCGAACAGGGCCACCAGCATCATCAGGAGAATGACCGCCGCGCTGGCGGCCCCGAGCGGCTTGGTGCGGACGAACTTCACCACCTGGCCGCTGAACGTGAGGCGCGGCTTCAACGATCCCGGGGCCATCGCCTCGACGAGCGGATACTGGGCGCTCATCGGACTATCGGTAGCGGATGCGCGGGTCGAACCACGCGTAGGTCAAGTCGATGAGGAGGTTCACGATCACGAAGCCGAAGGCGATGACGAACACGAGCGCCTGCACCACCGGGTAGTCTCGGTGGGCGACCGCGTCCACCACGAACCGTCCCACACCGTTCAGGGTGAACACGGTCTCGGTCACGACCAGACCGCCGATGAGAAACGCGAACTCCGTCCCGATCAACGTGATCACCGGGAGCATGGCGTTCTTCAACGCGTGACGGATGACGATCACGCCCTCTCCCAGCCCCTTGGCCCAGGCGGTGCGGATATAGTCCTCCCGCATCACCTCGAGCACCGTGGACCGCGTCATGCGCGTGGTGACGGCCGCATACCGATAGCCCACGGTCAGCACCGGCCAGACCATCTGCTGGAAGTTCTCCCAGGGATCAACCCACGGCGGCGTGTACTCAAGCGGCGGGCCCCAGCCGAAGAAGAGCACAAGGAACAGGATGACCAGGATCCCGGCCCAGAACGACGGGATGGCCAGGCCGCCGATGCTGATCACCCGGATGATGTAGTCCACCCAGGTGTCCTGTCGCACCGCGGCGAGCATCCCGAAGGGGATCGCCAGCAACACCGCGACCGCCGTCGCCAGGACCGCCAGCTCGAGGGAGAGCGGGAGGCGAACGAGCAACTCCTCGACGACCGGACGCCCCGTCCAGAGCGAGGCCCCGAAATCGAAGTGGAGCACCCCCCAGAGCCAGGTTCCAAACTGCACTACCAGCGGCTGATCCAGCCCGAGGCGCTGCTGCATGGCGGCGAGCTGCGCGCGATCGATCTGGCCCGAGTCGCCGCCGAGAATCAGCAGCGCCACGTCCCCGGGGATCACGCGCATGATCACGAACACCAGGGAGGCGACCCCGAGGAGCGTCGGGACGATCAGCAGGAGTCGCTTGGCCAGGTATGTTCGCATGGCCCGGCCGTCGTCGTCTCAGTCTTCCGACAGCCAGACGTCCTGGAGCTTCTGGTTGGAGTAGTAATTGGGCGGGGCGACGTAGTTCTTCACCTTCGCCCAGTGCACCACGTTCCGCGTCCACCAGAGCCCTGGCAGGAAGTACGCGTTGTCCAGGACGATCCGGTCCATCTCGTTGACAAGCTTCTTGCGCTCGCCGGGGTCGAGCTCCCGCGTCTGCCGGGCGAAGAGGTCGTCGAGCCTCGGGTCGGAGAACCGGCTCCAGTTCTCGGTGTCCCCCGTCGTGAACCGGTTGACCCACACGTCGGGGTCATCCATGAACCGAACCGGGGGAGAGATGATCGCCTCGAAGTTCCCCGTGTTCTGCCCGTCCGCGAACCAGGCCGCCGTCTCCAGCGGGCGGTGCTCGGCCTCCACCCCGATCTTGCGCCACTCCTGGATCACGAACACCGCGAGGTCCTGGTACGGGAGCTTGATGTTGCGGTTCTTCAGGACCACCTTGAGCCCGTTGGGATAGCCGGCTTCGGCCAGCAGCCGCCGCGCCTCGGCCCGGCTCTTCTCGATGTCCCGGCCGAAGCCTGGGTACTTCTCCAGCTCGGCTTCCGGCAACGCCCACTCCGAGCCCGGGCGCATGGCCGCCCCGATGCCCTTGAGCCCGTTGAGGGGATACAGCACCTTGCTCATCGTGTACCGATCGAGACCCAGCGTGAGGGCCTTCCGGACTCGGATGTCGTTGAAGGGCTTCGCGGTGTTGTTCACCGCGATCCCCCAGTGGGCGGTCACGGGCGTCATCTGGACGGCGACCTTGTCGCCGAGCTGCTTCTTGATCGCCTCCACCTCGGCCAGCGGCAGGTCGCGGAACTCGATATAGGCGCGCCCGGACCGGATGGCCGCCGCCCGCACCGACGTCTCCGTGCTGATGAAGAACTTGTACCCGTCGAGGTAGGGCCGGTCCTTGACGAAGTAGTCGGGGTTCCGCTCCCCTTCGAGCGTGGAGCCGTGCGTGTAGCTCTTGAACTTGAAGGGCCCCGAGCCCACCACGTGCGTCTTGAAGTAGTTGGGGTCCTGATCCAGGTACTTCTTGGGATAGATGACGTTCCACGGCGAGGCCAGGTTCGTCAGGAGCGAGGCCGACGGGGCCTTGAGCTTGAACACCACGGTGCCGGGGTCGGGAGCCTCGACCCGCTCGACCACCGCGTAGCCAGTCTTCCGCGTGCTGCGGACTCCCTCCGGCGGGAAGACGATCTTGTCGTAGCTGGCCTTGACGTCGGCGGCCGTCAACGGCGAGCCGTCGTGGAACCGGATCCCCTGCCGGATCTTGAAGGTGTAGGTCCGGCCGTCGGGCGCGACCTTCCACTCCGTGGCCACGTCCCCGATGATCTTCGAGAAGTTGAGCGGGTCAAACTGGAGCAGCAAGCTGTAGAACGGCGCCACGAGCTGGATATTGGCAAAGGTGCTCTCCTGGTGGGGGTCGAGGCTCGGCGGCGCGGCGGCGATGACGGCCAGCAGGATGCCCCCCCGGCGCGGCGTCTCCGCCGCCCGGACCAAGGCGGGAGTCGCCAGGATCGCCCAGGCGATCAGGAGCGCGAGCACCGCGATGGTGAAGCGCATCGGGTGACGTCGGATTCCTGCCATCATGTGCCACCTCCGCTATTTCGAGTGTCACGGGACGTTGACGCGCCGGACCCCATCAGGGGCAGGACGCGTGTGTCACCACGGCGTCGCCTCAGCTGACCTTCCAGATGCTGCCGGTCTTGGCCAGGTGCTTGATCGGTGTGAGGCTCTCGACCTGCCATCCCTTCTGTCGCAGCCAGGCTTCGAAGTCCTCCTGCTTGACGGCGTGGCATTCCGCCAGCAGGCGCCCGTCTCCGAGGGCCAAGACCGTCGTGATCGTCGTCTGCGGGTCCGGCCGCCACTTGCTCGTCTCGGCCAGTTCCGCCCCGAACTTCGCGATGTCGCCCCATCCGGGCGCGGTCCCGATGGCTATCCAGCGTCCCATGTCGCCTCCCTTGTGCCCGGCGCTCCGTGAGCGGCTATGGACCCTTCGGCGGCACGAAGGGGTAGGGGACCGATCGGCCGCCGCGGATGGGAAGCACGATGGTCGCCGTCCCTGGACAGCTCTCGATGCCGTTCTGGAGTCGCATGCCGACCTCCAGGTCGACCAGGCCGAGCCCCTCCTGCTCGCGGTTGCCGGTGACCGTCGCCCAACACGTGAGGGTGTCTCCCGGCACGATCATGGCCCGGTGCTGGAAGGACACCTTCCACGGCCACCCGTCGGGCAGGCACAGGTCTTTCAGGTAGCGGGGCATGATGCTCTGCTTCCACGAGCCCTGGCCCAGGATGTTCGGCAGGCCGTCGTGGTAGATGGCGAAGCTCTGATCGTAGTGGATGCGGTGCCAGTTCTCGATCGCCGAGCTCCACCGGAAGAGGTGCGTGGGGGTCAGCGGGCCGATGACCAGCGGGGGCATCTGCTGCCCCGCCTTGACGTCGTCGTAATAGAGCTGCGGCTTCTTCCGGAGCTCGTCGGCGGTCACCATGTGCGCTCTCCCTGGCAGCCCGATCTACCGGCGAATGGTGGAGGCTCTGAGGATGCAGAGCAGCTGGCCGTTCTGGTCGGTGTATGTCGTCTCGATCGTGATGATCAGCATGGGGCTGCCGTCCTTGTTGACGCGCTCCTTGACGTCCGCGATCTTTGCCTGCGAGTAGATCCGGTCCCCGAGGGTGGGATACTTGTAGAGCTCGATCTCGTTGCCCGCGTTCAGGATCCGCTTCAGGTCGGTGGGGATCGGTGGCAGCGCGCCGCGGCGCTCGGCGCGCTCCACGCCGCCGATGCCGTCGGAATTCGGGTTTTCGAGGAAGGCGCGGGTGATCGGATCATCCTCGCCGGGCGGGGTTTTCCTGCTGAGGTAGGTGCAGTAGATCGGCGGGGTCACGATCCCGCCGAACTTGGTGGCCTTGGCGAACGTCTCGTCCCAGTAGCGGGGATCCGGGTCCATGATCGCCTGCGTGAAGCGGCGCAGGTCTTCCCGCTCGATGCCCCAGAGGTTCGCTTCCACCCGCTCGGCGGTGACGCCGATCAGGGCCCGGATCTCGTCCGTGAGCGCGCTCTTTGTCTCGGCCATGCCCGCCCCCTCTCCGATCGTGTCCGGTTAGCGGGACGGCTTGGGAAAGAAGTCCTCGCTCCACGGCCAGCTCCCATCCACCTCATACGGCGGGAGCCCCTTCTCGACGCGCTCGCGGTAGGGGCTTTCGATCGGCTCGTCCCACGGGTTGATGCATCCCTCGTACATCTTGGGCCCGAGCTTGAAGTGCTTGGCCTGCTCGACGGTTTCCACGAAGGGTGCGTTCGGGTCGTACATCTGTTCCAGCTTGCCCGGCCGGGGACCGGTCCTCGACACGTGACCCCAGGCCATGCGTCCGATCGTCTCTTCGAGCAGCCAGACGCAGTCGATGAGCTTGTCCAGGTCCACGCCCGTGTCGATCCCCATGCCCTCGAGCATGTGCATGAAGTCCTCGGTCGGCGCCATGCTGGTGGCTCGGCCGTTGCCGCAGTAGGGGCAGCCGCCGACGCCGCCGATGGTGCCCTCGAGATGGAGCGTGTCCTTGGCGTCCAGGGTCTTGATGGCCGCATACGCCGAGGTCACGGCCATCCCCCGGCTGTTGTGCAGGTGGGCCCTGAAGTCGGTGACGTCCGGCCACTTCTCCTTCACGCGGGTGAAGATCTCCTCCACCTTGACTGGGTGGCACCAGCCCATGGGGTCGCCGGTCGACACCGACGTGACTTTGATGCCGACCGCATCCCACAGCTCGTGCTGCTTCTCCAGAAACGTCATCGTCATGTCTGCGGTGAAATCGCCCACGAAGTTCGAGCCGAAGGTGGCGTTCGTGCCGATGCCGGCCTCGGTCGCGCCCTTCTCCTTGGCCGCGGCGATGATCTTCGGCCACGCCGCCATCTCCTGCATCTGGGAGCGGTTGGTATTCCGCCGGGCGAAGACGTCACACATGTGACAGAAGAGCCTGGGCTTTCCCGACCCTCGCTCGATCGTCAGCGGCGGGGAATACTTCTTGGCCCGCTCGACGCCCTTCTCGTTCAGCGCCAGAGCGGTATAGGTCACCCCCGGCTTTGGGCGGAATTTCTGCATCAGCTCGTCCATGCGGGCCATCTGCGGCGTGTACTTCGGGCTCACAAAGGATCCGACGACGATGCGCTTCAGTCCCGTCTCCGAGAGCGCATCCAGCAGCGCCACCTTGGCCTCGATCGGGATCTTGGCATCCTCGATCTGCATGCCTTCGCGCATGCCCTCTTCGGTGTAGATGATCGTGGGATATCGTCCTGACATGGTGTCCTCCCCTTGTGCGCCCGGATAGCGCGACGCAGCCACCGCGTCCATGAGCTCGTTGACGTCACCGACGCCTTCCAACCGCAGCACGATCGCCGGGGTGAAGTCCCGAGGGTTGGCCCAGACTAGGTCGTTCTCTCCCCGCCTGTCAAGGCGGGCTTCGAGGCGGGCACGGGTGCGCCGACGCCTCGCTCTGGCAGCCCGCCGAAAAACTCGCAGGCTGCTCAAAAAGGTCCAGATGCGAGGCGGCGCCCCGCCGTTCGAGTTGAGCGGCGGCCCCGGCCGACGCGAGACGAGGGCTGAGTACATACCGCACGCGAGGCGTACTCCCTGTACGTTGAGCCTGCGGCCGAGGGCGCCCCAACACGCTTCTCGTTAGATGGCGCAGATGGGCCTTTACCAGCAGCCTGCTAGGGCGACTCCAACGAGTATTGTCGACGGCTCACGCGTGACCGCAGAGTGCCGGACCAATGACGAGCCAGACGAGGCCCGAGGGAGGCAGCAGCCCGAGGCGTACGTGAGTGTACGTTGAGGGCTGCTGCCGACCGAGAACGAAGTATGGCGAAGTGAGTTGGATCGGCACTAGACTAGTCCTCCTCGATGCCGAGGCGCTCCTTGAAGTCAGGGTCCCAGTAGGCCAGACGGCCCTGCCTGACCCGTTCGTCCATCTCCATGTGGGCGACAGGGCGCACGTGGGTGGGGCGGGTCGCGACGATCCCCGCCTGCTCCAGGGCGGCGTACTGCGCGCCGCTATACCCCAAGATGCCCTGCAAGACCTCGCGGTTGTGCTCTCCGAAGGCCGGGCCGAGCCCTCTGACGGCGAGGGGCGTCTGACTCAGGCGCCACGGGCGTCCGATGATCACCCGTTTCCCCATCTGGCGTTCCGGCGGGAATCGCAGGGTTTCCAGGAAGCCCCGGGATCGGTAGTGCGGGTCCACGTTCACGTCCCTGGCGTCGAAGACCGCGCCGGCCGGGACCCCCGCGCCCTGCAGACGCTCCATGACGTCGAATTTCGCGAGGGGCCTGGTCCACTGGGCGATGATCCCGTCGATCTCGTCGTGGTGCGCGAGCCGATCGCGGTGGGTGGCGAACCGGGCCTCCCACGCGAGCTCGGGTTTGCCGATGAGACGGCACAGCGCCGCCCACTCCTCGTCGTCCCGCACCGACACGACGCACCACTGATCGTCGCCGGCACACGGGTAGCACCCCTGCGGCGCATTGGACGGATGGCGGTTCCCGATGCGCCCCCCGAGGTGCCCGTTCGCCAGCCAGTCGAGAATGTACTCGCCGATCGTGAAGCATCCCAGCTGATACATGCCGACGTCGATCCAGAGCCCGCGGCCGAACCGATGACGGTACCGAAGGGCCAGCGCGGTCCCCATGAGGCACGCCCAGCACGCCAGGAAGTCCACATAGGACTGACCCGCCTTGGAGGGGATGTCCCCGGGGTACCCGGTCACGTGGGCGAGTCCGTGCGTGGCTTCCTGCGTGGTGGCCTGGGCGGGGTACTGCGAGTACGGGCCCGAGCCGCGGCCGTAGCCCGTGTTGGACACCATGATGATGTCCGGCTTGAGCTTGTTCATGTTCGGATAATCCAGTCCCCAGTTCCGCATCACGCGCGGCGTGAAGCTCTCGAGGAAGACGTCGCTCACCCTGATGAGATCCTTGAGGACTTGCCGCCCCTCAGCCCGAGTCAGGTCGAGCACCAGCGACTTCTTGCCCCGGTTGATGAGGTTGAAGTTGGCGGTCCGGTTCCAGGGGTCCGCGCCCGGCAGGTTATCGGCGTGTACCCCCGAGAAGGGGCCATCGCGCGTGATGTCGAGCCGCCCCGGCCCCTCGATCTTGATGACCTCGGCCCCCATGTCGGCCATCAGGCCACAGGCGTAGGGCACCGCGAACACATGGCCGCAGTCGATGATCCGTATCCCTTCGAGCGGCAATCTCGACACGGCGCGCCTCAGATGACCCCGGACTGCCGGAGTCTCATGACGTCTTCCTCCGTGTAGCCCAGGATGTCGCGGTACACCTCCAGGTTGTGCTGTCCGAGGAGCGGCGCCGGCCGGCGATACCGCGCGGGCGTCTCGGTCATGTTCCAGAGCCTGAAGGGCACCTTGATCTTGCCGATCACGGGATGCTCCACCTCTTGATAGAAGTCCCGGGCCTCGAGCTGCGCACAGCCGGCCAGGTCGGCCGGGGTCTGCACGATTCCGAAGAGCATGCGGTACTTTTCCGAGGCGGTCTTGAACATCTCGGCCATGGTGCGGTCCCTGGTCGCCTCGATGAGCAGCTCGTCCAGCGCCTCGCCGTTGATCACCCGCTGATTGACCTCGGCGAAGCGCTCGTCCTTCAGGGCTTCCCGCCCGTAGAAGTCCGCGACATCGTCCCAGGAGGCGGCGCCGCCCGCCTGGTTCACGACGTACCCGTCCTTGCACGGCATCACGTTGCCGAACATGGTGCCGGAGGGCCGCCGCCGACCCTGGACGCCTCCCGTCCAGCTGTAGAACGGCTGGTTGATCACCATCGTCGAAGCCACCACCTCCTGCACCGAGACGTCCACGTGCTGACCCGTTCCGGTGACGTCCCGGAGCAAGAGGGGAAAGAGCGTGGCCAGAGTGCCGTTGAAGCCGGCTTCGTACTGGGCCTGAAAGCCGCCGTGCTTCAGCGGCTCGCGGTCGCTGGTACCGCTGATGCTCATGATTCCGCTCATGGCATAGGCGACGATCTCTTCCCCCTGGTAGTCACGGTAGGGGCCGGTCTGGCCGAAAGGGGTGATCGAGGTCATCACGAGGCCGGGATTCCTGCGCTCGAGGGTGGGGTGATCGAGCCCCAGGGACGCGAGGTAGCCGGGGGAGAACGACTCCACCACGACGTCGGAGCGACGGGCCAGCTCCTCGAAGATCTCGGCACCCTGCGGCTCTTCCAGATTGAGCGTGATGCCCCGCTTGTTCAGATTCGCCAGCAGGAAGAACAGGCTCTTCTCCGGGTGGGCCTCGCCCCCGGAGAAGGGCGGCATGCGCCGGCCACACTCGCCACCCGCAGGCTCCACCTTGATGACGTCCGCCCCGAAGTCGCCCAGGAGCTTGGCACAGAGGGGCCCGGCGATCCCCTGGCTCACGTCGAGGACCCGGAGATCGTCGAGTGCCGCTCGGATCATCGGTCGGGTCACACCTCCTGCGGCGATCGCGCCACCCCCCGGCGCATCAGACCAGTCGATAGGCCCGGCGCGCCGTGCCGCTGAACAACGCCAGCTTCTCGTCGGCGGAGGCGCCGGCGGCGATGCGCTTGAACGCATTCCACAGCGTCGCGTAGCCGGTGCCCATCTTCTCCACGGGAAAGTTGCTCTCGAACATGCAGCGGTCCGGTCCGAAGAGCTCGATGCACGTCCCCATGTAGGGCCTCCAGAACGCCGCGAGCTCGGCCGAGGACGGCGGCGTCTCCATGGTCTTGTAGCCGAACGCCGCCAGCCGCATCAGCATCCCGCCGAGCTTCAGGGTGACATTCCGGCATTTCGCCAGCTCCGTCATCGAGGCCTTCCACGACGCGAACACCTCGTCGCGCCGGGCCGCGTAGGGGCCGTAGCCGAGGGGGCCGCCCACGTGGCCCATGATGATGGTGGCGTCCGGGAGCGTCCGCGCGAGATCGATGATGTCCGCGAGCTGCGGATGGAAGAGCCAGGCGTCGAAGGACAGGCCCAGAGCGGTCAGCCGGCGCAGGCCGGCGCGAAAGTCCGGACGCCGGAACAGATACGGCGCCGTGATCGCGTGGCTGTTCCCGATCACGTCGCTCGCGTCCCACCCGCCTGGGTGGCGCACGCCGCGGAACCGGCCGCCGCCTGCCCTCACGTGCGCCTCGAGCACCGCTTCGACGCGGTCGCCCAGCGTGAGATCGGCGAACCCCACGATGCCGGCGGCGACGCGCACCGGTCCGTAGGCGCCGCTCGCGCTCATCGCCGCGATGCCGGCCACGAACTCGGTCTCGCCCAGCGGCCGCATCTCCTCGGGCCCGTCGGCGCGGTACATGGCGTGGCATTCGACGAACACCGTCGCGACGACGTTGTGGCCGGAGCGGACATCGGCGAGAAACTCCTCCAGCAGATAGCGGTGATCCGGGCGGTGCCACAGGTGATGATGGGGGTCGATGATCGGCAGGTCGGGATCCAGCACCGGCTCGCGCGGCTGGCGCGCCAGCCACGCGTCGTCCGGTGCGAAGATCCTCCCGAACTGAGTCGGCGGCCTGGACGGGCTCACAGGTACTCCTCGGCCAGCGCGAGCCCGCTGATGTCTGCCGCGGTGCCACCGCGCCGCACCTCGCCGCTCCGCTGTCCCGCCGGCCGCCTCGCGCGCGCCGCTGGCAGCGGGAACGCCTCGCGCAGCCGGCCACACGACATCGCGCCCAGGTTCTGCTCCACGAAGCGCATCGAGCGGCCGGAGATCGAGACGAGTTCCATCACCGCGCTGATGATACTCGACTTGCCGGCGCCGTTGGCGCCCATCGGCAACGCGTGCTCCCGCGCCGTCACTTCCAGCGAATCGTCCCGGCCGTGGAGATCGCGCGCGGCGGCAAGCGGCTGCAGGCAAGACGAATCCGCCGCCCTTGCCCCGGTCGCTGGCCTCTGTCAGACTCGCCGTCCGGGCGCGGGCCGTGAACGCGACGGGCCGCCGTGACTCCGGTCGAAGAGAACGCGATCCTGGACGGCACGGGGGGCCGACTTCATCCGACGGAGGACAGCAACGATGGACTTCGGGGTCGTCACGGCCAAGGTGGACGAGATCGGGTACATCACGCATGCCGAGAACCTCGGCTACACCCACTGCTGGGTCACGGACAGCCCGATGATCCGCTCCAACTGCTGGGCCGTCCTCGCCCTCGCGGCGCGAGAGACCCGGAGCATGCGCCTCGGTACCGGGGTCAACGTGCCCGGGCTGCGGCTCGCTCCCGTCGTCGCGAACGGCATCGCCACCATCAATCGCCTCGCGCCGGGTCGCTGCTTCATCGGGCTCGGCACCGGTCACACCGGCATGCGCCTGCTGGGCAAGAAGCCGATGCGGCTCGGGCCCTTCCGCGAGTACGTCCTTCTCGTGCAGAGGCTGCTCCGCGGCGAGGAGGTCGACTACACCCTCGACGGCGAAACCCATCCCATCCGCTTCCAGATGCGCGAGCACCGCTTCATCGACCTCGACCAGCGGATCCCGGTGTACGTGGCCGCCTACGGCCCGCGGGCCCAAGCGCTGGCCGGCGAGATCGCGGACGGTCTCATCTCGGGGCTGCCTCGCGGAGGCACGGTGGCCGACATGCTCGCGAACGTCCGCCGCGGCGCGGCGCGCGCGGGCCGCACGCTGCCGCCCGACTTCTACACCTCGGCCATGGTGACGCTGGTCATGCGGCAGGCCAATGAGCCTCTCGACTCGGAACGCATCGTCGCCGAGAGCGGCGCCGGCGTCATCACGGGTCTTCACTACCTGGTGGCCCGCCACCTCGAGACCGGCGAGGATCCGCCCGAGTACGCCCGGCCGGTGTGGAAGGCCTACATGGCCTGGCTCGACCAGGCGCCCCCGGCGGTCCGGCACCAGCGGCTCCACGCGAGCCACGCCAGTTTCGTCGATCCCGAGGAGGCACGCTTCATCACGGCGGACCTCGTCAAAGCCACCTGCGTGGCCGGCACGCCGGAGGAGCTCGTGGAGCAGGTGCGCGGCCTCGAGCGCCAGGGGCTCCGGCAGATCATGCTGTATCCCCCGCTGAACCGGCAGTACCGGGTCATAGAGGACTTCGCAGGGAAGGTGATGACGCATCTGTAGCGTGCGCGCCGCACGATCCTGTTCCCCTCCCCACCCCGCTTGTCGCTCACGGCGCCTCTCTCGCAGTCCCACCGTTTCTCATCCGGCTCAGGCATGATCACCCTCCGCGGCGCCCGAGGAAGCGAGGCGCCCGGTCTGCCGTCCGCGGCCCAGCAGCTCCGCGAGCGCGGCGTTGAACGCGTCAGCGAGCTCGTAGGCGACCCAATGGCCGGCCACGGGGATGACCCGCAGTTCCACCGCCGGGCATAGCGCGCGCAGCGCGGCGATCCGGTCCTGCAGCGAGTAGTAGGCAAGCTGGTCGCGCTCCCCCCAGATCGCGTTCACCGGGACGCGAACCTGCGGCAGCGACAGCGCGAGCGGCCGCTTGCCGATCAGGGCTGGACTGTCCAGCCGCGCGTGGCGCGCGTTCCAGTCCTGGATCGCGATCGCCAGCGCGTCGATCCGCGCCGGGTCGGCGATCATGATCCGCTGGAGATTGGCGCGGTGCGCCTGCACGAGCGCGTCGCCGGTCTTGTCACGCACCCGCTCGAGCACCATCGGCGTGCGCGGCCGCACCAGCCCTCCCGCGCCGACGAGCGTCAGGGAGCGCACGCGCTCGCCGTGCAGGAGAACGACGTGCCCGCCCACCGAGGCGCCGAAGGAAAAGCCGACGAGGTCGTAGGTCGCCCGCGGACCGAGCAGCGCGTTGATCCCCTCCGCGACGACCGCGCCGATCGTGGCCATCTCCGGCGGCGCGGGCGGATCCGCGGAGTCGCCGAGCCCCGGGAGATCGGGCGCCAGCACGCGGCGGGTGCGGCTGAAGGCCGGCACGGTGCGCACCCAGTGCTGCCAGGAGCCGGCCCCGCCGTGCAGCAGCACCAGGGCGGGCCCCTCGCCCCAGCTCCGCCACACCATGCTGCTGTCGCCGCACGGCGACTCGGCGCGCCGTGCCTCCGCCTCCAGGCACTGCACCGCCGTGACCGGCCCTCCTGGGTCCTCGGGACGGTCGGCACTCTCGCCTTCGGGTCTCGTCGCGTTCTCCGAGCCGGGCGGCACGTCGCTACTCGGGGGCCTCCGCCGGCCTGACCGGGCGCCAGCCGGGGTCGAGCCCGACGATGCCTCGCGCGGCCAGCGCCTCGATCGACGCGCCCGTGTAGCCGAGGCGCCGCATCACCTCCGCCGTGTGCTGGCCCAGGCGCGGCGGATGCAGCTCGAGGCGCCCCGGCGTCTCGCTGAACTTCAGCGGCAGCCCGGCCATGCGCATCGTCCCGAGTCCGGGCAGCTCGAGCTGCACGACCATGTCGCGGGCGCGGACCTGCTCTTCGGCGACGGCCCTGTCGATCCGGTTGATGGGCGAGCACGGCACGCCGGCCGCCTTCAGCCGCGCCTGCCACGCGGCCAGCGAGTCCTTCGCCATGACCTCGCCGATCATGCCGATCAGCAGGTCGCGATGGTCGGCGCGCCGCTGCGCGTCGCAGAAGCGCGGGTCGTCGGCCCATTCCGGCCGCTCGAGCGCCCGGCAGAGATCACAGTACATGCGGTCGTTGAACGCGGAGATGACGATCCAGTCGTCGGAGGCCTTGAACGCCCGGTAGATCGGACTGGTCAGGGCGCCGCTGCCGCTCGGCCCCGGCACCTCGCCGCTCGAGAAGAACTTCGTCAGGTGGTAGGACAGCATCGCGAACTGGCCCTCGAGCAGCGAGGTCTCGACGCGCTGCCCTCGACCGGTCCGGTGCCGGGCCTCGATCGCCATCAGCACGCCGATCGCGCCGAGCATCCCCGCACCGAGGTCCGCGACCGACAGGCCCATTTTCACCGGGCCGCCGCCGACCTCGCCGGTGATGCTCATGCTGCCCGAGAAGGCCTGCATGAACAGGTCGTTCGCCGGCTCTGCGCTCTGCGGCCCGGTTGCGCCGAAGCCGCTGATCGAGCAGTAGATCAGCCGCGGGTTGGCCGCGGAGAGCACGTCGTAGCCGAGCCCGGCGCGGGCCAGCGCACCCACGCGGTAGTTGTCCACCACGACGTCGGCCTCGCCGATCAGGCGCCGCGCGACCTCGACGCCTTCGGCGCTCTTCAGGTCGAGGGCGACGCTTCGCTTGTTGCGGTTGGCGGAGGCGAAGTAGTGGCCGAGCGCGTCGTGGAAGTACGGGGGCCATGCGCGGCTGTCGTCGCCGGGGCCGACTCGCTCGATCTTGACCACGTCGGCACCGTAGTCGGCGAGCAGCATGGCGCAGAACGGACCGGCCATGGCGACGCCGATCTCGACGACCCGGACGCCGTCGAGCGGACCGGCATTCGGGCGCGCCCCTCCGCGCCCTGGATCGCTCGTTTCACTCACTCCGTTTCCTGGCTGGCGAAGCTTCCGCGGCAGCCATTCCGAGCGACCTTATCGCAACGCCCTGCAGCGCGCAAGCCGTCGCGCCTGAGGCGCGGCGCCAGGCCGGGCTCGGGCTGGAGATCGCGGACTTCACCGGCGCGCTCTACCCGGTCGCGGTCCAGTACGGCTATGGCGAGATCTGGTTCCGCGTCGGCCTCGACCGACGTCAGCGGGTGCTCTGCGCGGTGGCGGGCTTCACCGCGTTGCGCCTGGACAGCCAGGTCAAGAAATTCGGGCAGTCGGCCTTGAACGTCGGCCTCGCACGGACGGAGGTGATCGAGGCGGTGATTCAAACCGCCCCGTTTAGCGGCTTCGCGCCTGCGCTCAACGCGCTTGCGGCGCTGGGCGACGCAGGTCGTTGACGACCGGAAGCGCCGTCAGCCAGGCAGCGACACCCGCGGCGCGTTGGGCACGATCGCCACGTGCACCGGATTCACCCCGGGGACACCGCCGGCCAGCGTGCGGATGGCGTCCTCAGCCTGCTCGAGCGGGAACGAGTGGGTATGCATCTTCTCGAAGGGGTAGCGCCCGGACTCGATGAGCTCGATCGCCCGGAACGTCTCGGTGACCGGCATGCTCAGGACCCCGCGGATCGTGAGCTCCTTGTAGATCACGTCGTCGGCCTGGAGCTCGCGCGTCGGACGCAGCCCCTTGAGCCCCGCGACGACGATCCGGCCCTTCCGGACGGCGATCGCCACGGCGTGATTGAGCGACTGCGGGGCGTAGGGCGTGGTGTCGACGACGACCTCGGCGCCCCCGTCGGTCGCTTCGCGCACCCGCGCGACCACGTCCTCCGTCTCGGCGTTAACCGTGACGTCGGCGCCCAGCTCGCGCGCGAAGGCCAGCTTCTGCGCGTCGCGGCTGAGCCCGGTGACGACGATCTGGCGGGCCCCCGCGGCGCGGGCGCCGACCACGCAGCACAGGCCGCGCTGGCCCGCGCCCAGGATGACGACCCGATCGCCGGGCCCCGTGCCGGGGACCGAGCCCGCCCAGGACAGGCCGGCCGCGAGCGGGTTGAACATCACGGCGACGGCGGCCGGCAGTCGCGGGGCCATCTTCTTGAGCACGGAATAGGGGGAGAGGTACATGTGCTCGGCGTAGCCGCCCCAGAGGTAGGGTGGCTTGCCAACGTCCGTGTAGCCGTAGGTGCCGCCGCGTTTCGGGCAGGCGCGCGGCTCCCAGCGGGCGCACGCCTCGCAGCGCCCGCAGCCGTAGCCCGATCGCACGGCGACGCGGTCGCCCTCGCGGACGTCCCAGCGCTGGCGTGCGCGGGCCCCGATCTCCTCGATCACGCCGAGGGGCTCGTGCCCGGGGACGACCGGATACGGCGTGTAGTCCTCGTGCTGTGGCTGCGCGCCCTCGTACTGCTCGTAGTCGCTGCCGCAGATGCCGCAGGCCTCGATCCGGAGCAGCGCGTCGTCGGGCCCGATGGTCGGGCGCGCGAATTCCCGCGCCACGAGCGTCTTCGGTTTGACGAGCACCGCCGCGCGTACGGTCCCGGCCATGGGTGTCCTCCGCTCACTTTCGCTTGCGCTTGGTCGTGTCCTGCGCCTACGGCATCCGGCCCAGGCGGCTGCCGCCGTCGACATCGACGGCGAGCCCGCACAGCCTGTCGGCGCCGGGGATCTGGCCGGCATCAGGAGCGGCGACGCAGTTGCCGAGCTCGACGAGGACGATGCCTGCCAGCGAGGTCGATGCCTGCGCGATGGTTCTGCTCCCGCGATGCCGGCCCGGATCGACGAGCGGCCGACAATGGTGTCCGTCGGCACGCCGGTGCCGTCGATGCCCAGCCGGCCCTGTTCGCCCGAACCGTAAGCGACGGCGCCGGCCGCTGTCAATGGAAACGTTTCCACCATCCCGCGTGGCTGGCATCCAGCCGCTCGCCGGGATCCTGCGCGCCGCCGGCCAGCACAGGTTCGCTATCCCGGCGCGGCTTTTCGTGCTGAGCTGCGGCGACGGCGACCTGGTCCGGCTCGCCAGTCCGGCGGTCACCGTGGTGCGCTGCGATGCCAGGGCGATTGGCATCGCCGCCCCCGGGCGGGTTCGGGATGCAAACGTTTCATGGATGCAAACGTTTCATTGACAAGGCCTCCGGGGCTGACTTAGCCTCGTCGCGGGCTGGGCTCGCCGCGTCCGGTGTTCCCGCGCGTCGTATCGTCGCGAAGCGGACTGCGGAGTCGCTGCGTGGGGACAGGCTCGCCAGGGCTCGATCGTGTCAACGTATCCGAGAGCATGCATCCATTGTGGAGGAGGGGACCATGAGAAGAACGTCACGGACGGTCTTGCTATCGGTTGCGCTGACCGTCCTGCTGGGTTCGGCGCCCGGCTGGTGCGAGGAACTCAAGATCGGGGCGGTCGGGACCCTCTCGGGCGGTGGGACGGAGTGGGGCCTCGCGCTGCAGCGCGGCGTGACGGTGGCCTTCGACGAGATCAACGCCGCCGGCGGCGTGAAGGCCGGCGGCAAGGCCTACACGCTCAAGATGATCATGTATGACGACGCCTACACGGCCCAGGGCGGCACGACGGCCGCCACGCGTCTGGTGAACGTGGACAACGTGAAGTTCATCCTCGGGCCGATAGGATCGCCTGCCGCCCTCGGCCTCGTCGCGGTGACCAACCCGGCCAAGGTCATCGCGCTGTCGAACGGGTACTCGCCGAAGATCCTCACGCCGGAGAGCAAGTACAGCTTCCGCATGCAGATCCCCACCGACTACTTCGCTCCGAGTGTCGCCGGCTGGCTGCGCAAGACGTACCCGAAGATGACGAAGATCGGCATCATCAGCCCGAACGACGCCGTGGGCCAGACGCTCGCGCCCCTCCACGTGCAGGCGTACAACCAGCACAAGTTCGACGTCGTGTTCGACGAGAAGTACGATCGGGGCCTCAAGGACTTCGGCCCGCTGCTCACGCGCATGATGGCCCGGGGAGCGGAGCTCCTCGAGCTCGACGGCAACGCGCCGGGCGAGGCCGGGCTGATGGTCAAGCAAGGACGCCAGCTCGGCTTCAAGGGCGTGATCATTCAGACCGGCGGGCCGGGCATGGAGGAGATCATCCGGGTGGCGGGCTCCTTCGCCGAGGGATTCCTGTCCTACGACCTGTTCGACCCGACCGACCCGGCGGTGCAGGGGTACGTCAAGGGGTACAAGGCCAAGTACGAGGGCCCGATCCCCGGCCTTTCCGTCGTGTGGTACAACGCCGCGCGGATCCTCCACGAGGCCTTCAAGAAAGCGAACAGCGTCGACGTCGACAAGGTGCGCGACGCGCTCGAGAACCTCGAGGGCACGCCGACCATCTTCGGCCCCGTGCGGTGGACGGGCAAGGAGCGCTACGGCATCAATCACCAGCTCCTGCACTCCTTCCTCATCTCGGAGATCAAGGATGGCAAGGTGCAGGTGAAGGCCCGCGTCGAGTCAGGGAACTGAGCATCCGGCGGGTACGGCCCGGCAGCGCCCACGCCGCCGGGCCGGCACAACCCGGGGCCTAGGCGCCGCGCTTGTCGGTCAGCCTCCTCGTTCCGATCCTGTTCAACGGCATCAGCCTCAGCGCGATCTACATCCTGGTCGCGCTGGGGTTCACGCTGGTGTTCGGGATCATGCGCGTGGTGAACTTCGCCCACGGCGAGTTCGCGATGATGGGCGGGTTCTGGCTGCTCTTCCTCCTCAGCCGTGTGGCCCTGCCGTACTGGGTGGCGCTGCCCCTGGCCGCGGTGCTGGTCGGCGTCTCGTCGCTGCTGCCGGAGCGGCTCGTGTTCCGGCGGCTCTACGGCCAGGAGCTGCCCTCGATGATCGCCGCGCTCGGCCTCTCGGTGGCGATCGCCGAGGGCGCGGTCATCGTGTTCGAGGTGCACGAGCGCAACATCCCCTCGGGCTTCCAGGGCCTGTTCCAGATCGGGGGGTTCACCTTCCCCGAGGACCGGCTGGTCGTGGTGGCCATCGCGCTCGTCACCCTGGCGGCCTTCTGGCTGTTCGTCCGCTTCACCCGTATCGGCCTCGCCCTGCGCACGGTGGCCCAGGACCGGGAGATCGCCGAGGTCCAGGGCATCGACACGCGGGCCACCTACCGCATCACCTTCTTCCTCGCGACCATGATGGCGGGGCTCGGGGGGGCGCTGTTCGCCCAGATCTACGCGCTCTCCCCGTACATGGGGCAGGTGCCGCTGATGAAGGCGTTCGTCATCGTCATCGTCGGCGGCCTCGGGAGCGTGCCCGGCGCGGCGCTCGGCGGCGTGCTGCTGGGCATGTCCGAGAGCTTCCTGCAGACGTTCTTCGGCGCCTCGGTGGCGCAGTTCGCCTCGTTCGGCGCGATCATCCTTCTGCTGGTCGTGCGGCCCTGGGGGCTGCTCGGCCGGCCCGAGGACTGAGAGCCCGACGATGGTGCTCCTCCGCGGGCTTGCCGCGAGCGCTGGTGCCGCCCTGAGACGCGGGCGGTGGCTGTGGCTCGGCGCCCTCGGCATCCTGCTCGTGCTGTGGCCGGTCTTCGTCCACGAGGTGTTCTTCATTTACATCGCCACGCTGGTGCTGCTTTACACCATCGGCGCGGCCAGCCTGCATCTCATCCTGCGCACCGGCCACCTGTCGCTGTGCCACGCGGCGTTCATGGGCCTGGGCGGCTACACGTCGGCGCTGCTGACCACGCGCCTGGGCTGGCCGTTCGTGCCGGCGTTCCTGGCCAGCGGCCTCGTGCCGGCGGCCGTCGCGCTGATCGTTGGGCCCATCGTGCTCCGGCTCCGGGGCGTCTACTTCGTCCTGATCACCTTCACGTTCGGCGAGGTCGTCCGCCTCGTCTTCAACGAATGGCAATCGCTGACCGGGGGCGCCGACGGCATCTTCCGGATCCCGCCGCCATTTCCCTTCCTCGCGGACAAGCGCGCCTACTACTACTTCGCCCTGGTCATGGCGGCGCTGTGCGTCGGCGGCGTCGCCCGCCTCCTGGCGTCACAGACCGGCCGGTACGTCGACGCGATCCGCGAGAGCGAGCGCCTCGCGCAGTCGAGCGGCGTGCCCATCCTCCGGTTCAAGGTCATGATCTTCTGCATCGCCTGCGGGCTGGTCGGCCTGCAAGGCAGCCTGCTCGCGCACTTCATCCACTTCATCGCGCCGGGCAGCTACACGTTCAACGAGTCGCTGAACCTCCTGGTGATGAACGTCATCGGCGGCATGGGGAGTCTCACGGGACCGCTCATCGGGGCGGCGTTCCTCACGTCGCTGCCCGAGCTGCTGCGGGGCTGGGTGGAGCTCCAGCGGGTGCTCTACGGGATCGTCCTCATCCTCGTCATGCTGTTTGTCCCCGGCGGGCTGACGGAGCTCGGCCGGCGGATGGCGGCCTCGAGTCGCTCATGAGGCGCGCGTGAGCGCCGTCCTCGAGGTGCGCGGCGTCTCCAAGCGCTTCGGCGCCGTCCAGGCCGTCGAGCGGCTGGACTTCCACGTCGAGGACGGCGAGATCCTGGGTATCATCGGGCCGAACGGCGCCGGCAAGACCACGGCGATCAACATCATCAGCGGCGTGATCCGCCCCGACGAGGGCCACATCACCCTGGCCGGGGAGAACATCACCGGCATGCGCCCGGACCGGCTCGTCCGGCAGGGCGTGGTGCGGACCTTCCAGGCCACCACCATCTACCAGGAGCGCACCGTGCGGGAGAATGTCCGCCGCGGGGCGTTTACCACCCTGTACCCCGGATTCTGGACGACCTTTCTGGCCAGCGGCAAGGCACGAGGCGCCGAGCGGCGGGCCGAGGGGGCCATCGACGAGCTGCTGGCGTGGCTCGGGCTCCAGGCCGTCGCCGGTGCGGAGGCCCGGAGCCTTCCGTACGGATTCCAGAAGGTGCTCGGCCTGGGGATCGCCCTGGCTGCCCGCCCGCGGCTGGCCATGCTGGACGAGCCCGCGGCGGGCCTGTCCCACGACGAGGCGGTCCACGTGGCCGACGTCGTGCGGCGCACCAATGCGGACGGTGTGTCCCTCATCGTGGTGGACCACAACATGCGGTTCATGTCGCGGCTGTGCCACCGCATCGTCGTGCTCCACCACGGGACGGAGCTGGCCACGGGAACGCCGGAGGAGGTCACGCGCGATCCGCGCGTCATCGAAGCCTATCTGGGGACGCAGCATGCCTCTGCTTGAGCTCGATGCCGTCGAGGTGAGTTACGGCAGCGTGCGCGCCACGCACGGCATCTCGCTCAGCGTCGAGGAGGGCGAGACGCTGGCGCTGGTCGGCTCGAACGGCGCCGGGAAGAGCAGCACGCTCAAGGCCATCATGGGCATGGCCCCGGTCTCGCGCGGGACGGTGCGGGTGAGCGGCGCGGTGGTCAGCAATGTCCAGCCCTCCCAGGTCGTGCGCAGAGGCGTGGCCTACTCGCCGGAGGGCCGGCGTGTCTTCCCGATGCTGTCGGTCCTGGACAACCTGCGCACCGGAGCCTTCACCCTCCCCCGGGCACGGTTCGCCCCGCGGCTGGAGCAGATGTACACGTACTTTCCCCGGCTTGAGGAGCGCGCCGGTCAGCTCGGGGGGTCGCTTTCCGGCGGCGAGCAGCAGATGCTGGCCATCGCGCGGGCGCTGATGTCCTGTCCACGGCTCTTCCTCCTCGACGAACCCTCGCTCGGCCTGGCCCCGGTCGTCGTCCAGCGCATCGGACAGCTCATCACCGAGATCCAGAAGTCCGAGGGGCTCACCGTGATCCTCGCCGAGCAGAACGCACTGTGGGCGATGGGACTGGCGAAGCGCACCGCGGTGATCGACGTCGGCCGCATCCAGCTCGAGGGGCCGTCGGAGGTGCTGCGCCACAACGAGGACGTGCGCCGGGCGTACCTGGGAGCCTGAGCGCCGCCGACCGCGCCGGCGGGGGGCGTGAGAGGGAGCGTGTCGATGGATCTGGGCCTGGCCGGCAGGGCCGTGGTCGTCACCGGCGGCAGCAGGGGCATCGGCCTGGAAACCGCGCGCCTCTTCGCGCGCGAGGGTGCCCGCGTGCTCATCTGCGCTCGCCGCGAGTCCGCCCTCGCCGAGGCCGCCGCCGACATCCACCGCACCACGGGGCACGCCGTCGTCACCCATTCGCTGGACGTCACCAGCGTCGAGCAGATCGCGGCGCTGCCCGACGTAATCGGGCGGATGCTCGGCGGCATCGACGTCCTCGTGAACAACGCCGGCACCGGCACCTACAAGCCGTTTCTGGAGGTGAGCGACGAGGAGCTGGTCTACGGCATGGCCATCAACTTCTTCGCGCAGTTCCGCATCTGCCAGCGCGTGGTGCCGATGATGATCGCCCGGGGCGGCGGGCGCATCGTCAACGTGAGCGGCGAGACGGGCATCAAGGTCACCGACCCGCCGTTCCTGTCGTCCTGCACCGGCCCCGCCAAGTCGGCGGAGATCCGCTTCTCCAAGGTGCTGGCCAGCGAGCTGGCGCCCCACAACATCCGCGTGAACTGCGTGGTGCCCGGCCTCGTGCTGACCCCCGAGCGCTTCGCCAAGTGGAAGTGCGAGATGGCCAAGCGCCCGCTCAGTGCGGAGGAAGCGGAGCGCGTCCGCCACGCGTGGTCGGCCAACCAGGGCATGCGGGCGACGCGCTGGGGCACGCCCGAGGAGCTGGCCAACATGATCGTCTTCACCGCCTCCGACGCCGCCAGCTACGTCAACGGCGCCGTGCTGGTGGCCGACGGCGCCCAGGACAAGTCCTGACGGGGAGAGGCTGACGGTCTAAGTCGCTCCCCTTCGACGCCGTGTCGCGGAAGGTGCCCGCGGGCTACTTGCGGCCGACCTTCCGGGCCACGCCCGTCCGCACCGCGGCCTCCGCCACGGCGGCGGCCACGGTGGGCACCACGCGCGCGTCGAACATCGACGGCGTGATGTATTCCTCGTTGCGCTCGGCGTCGCCGACGATGCTCGCGAGCGCGTGCGCCGCCGCCAGCTTCATCTCGTCGTTGACGCCCCGGGCGCGCACGTCGAGCAAGCCGCGGAAGAAGCCGGGAAAGCAGCACGAGTTGTTGATCTGGTTCGGGTAGTCGGAGCGGCCCGTGGCCATGACGCGCACGTAGGGGCCGGCTTCCTCCGGCATGATCTCGGGCGTCGGGTTGGCCATGGCGAAGACGATCGAGTCGCGGTTCATCGTCTGGATGTCCTTGAGCGAGACGACGCCGGGGCCGGAGAGCCCGATGAAGATGTCGGCGCCCTTGAGCGCGTCGCCGGCTGAGCCCCGCGTCCCCTCGGGGTTCGTGTGCTCGGCGAACCACTGTTTCATCGGGTTCATGTTGTCCTTGCGCCCGCGGTAGATCGCCCCGGCGCGGTCGCAGCCGACGATGTGGCGCGCGCCCTCGAGCATCAGAAGCTTGGAGGTCGCGATGCCGGAGGCGCCCGCGCCAGTGAAGACGATGCGGGCGTCGGAGAGCTTCTTGCCGACGACCTTGAGCGCGTTGATGAGCGCGGCCAGGACGACGACCGCCGTGCCGTGCTGGTCGTCGTGGAAGACGGGAATGTCCAGCTCTCGCTGGAGGCGCTCCTCGATCTCGAAGCAGCGCGGCGCCGAGATGTCCTCGAGGTTGATGCCGCCGAAGACGGGGGCGATGGCCTTCACGATCGTCACGATCTCGTCCACGTTCTTGGTGTTGAGGCAGAGCGGGAAGGCGTCCACGCCGGCGAACTCCTTGAAGATGAGCGCCTTGCCTTCCATGACGGGCTGCGCCCCGTTGGGGCCGATGTCGCCCAGCCCCAGCACCGCCGAGCCGTCCGACACCACGGCGACCGTGTTCTGCTTGATGGTCAGCGTGTAGGCCTTCTCCGGGTCGTGGTGAATGGCCATGCAGACGCGCGCCACGCCGGGCGTGTAGGCCATGGACAGGTCGTCGCGCGTCTTGACCGTCACGCGCCCGGTGACCTGGATCTTGCCGCCCAGGTGCATGAGGAACGTGCGGTCCGACACGTTGACGACCGTCACACCCTCGATGCCACGGATGCGCTCGGTGATGCGCTGGCCGTGGGCCTCGTCGCTGGCCTTGAAGCTGATGTCGCGGGTCACGTCGCGCCCCACCTCGACGATGTCGATGGCGCCGATGTCGCCGCCCTCGGCGCCGATGGCGGACGTCACCTTGCCGAGCATGCCGGGGGTGTTGACGATGCGGACTCGGACGATGAGACTGTAGCTGGCTACCGGCGCGTTGCTCATGTGAGCCTCCATGGGTGGCTGTCGGCTGGACGCTGCGGGAGCGGCCCCAAAGTGAATGGGATATGAGGATAGACGACCCAGGCTCCCCGGGCAAGAGCCCTTTAGAGGGGGCCGTCCTGCCCATTGCCAGCCGCCCGCGGGCGGCTGTACACTGCCCGCTGATGCGTGCCGCGTGCCTCGCCGTCTGGGCCGTCCTCGCCGCCGTGTCCCCGGCCGGGGCGCAGCCCACCCAGATCGTGATCTCCCAGCCCGCCGAGGCGACCACGATGGATCCGGGGCGCTCGACCCAGGTGCTGACCGTCAACTACTTCGTCAATCTCTACGACACCTTGACGCGCTGGGACACGGGGCTCCAGCTCCAGCCGGGATTGGCGACGTCGTGGAAGACGGTCAACGACACGACGTGGGAGTTCACGCTGCGGCCGGGCGTCAAGTTCCACGATGGCGTGCCCTTCACCGTCGAGGACGTCAAGGCGACGCTGGAGCGCAACATGCAGCCGGGCAAGACCGTGGTGACGCCCGGCTTCACGACCATCGAGGCGGTGCAGGTGGTGGGCCCGCTGGCGCTCCGCATCGTCACGAAGAAGCCCGACCCGCTCCTGCCGGTGCGGATGGCGCAGATGGGCTCCCAGATCCTGCCCGCGCGGCTTATCACGGACGACGGCGTCAAGGAGCTGGCGCGGCGCCCGGTCGGCACCGGGGCCTACCGCTTCGTCGAGTGGGTCAAGGACGAGCGGCTCGTGATGGAGGCCAACCGGGACTGGTGGGGGTGGGAAGGCAAGGCACCGAGCATCGATCGCGTCATCTGGAAGCCGATCCCCGACGAGTTCCCGCGGATCGTCGCGCTCGAGAAGGGGGATGCGGACATCATCACCAACGTGCCGCCCGACCGCATGAAGAGCATCGCGGAGGGGCGGGCGACGAAGATCGTGACGGTTCCGGCCACGCGCACGGTCACCTTCTGGATCAACACGAACCAGCCCCCACTCTCCGACAAGCGCGTGCGGCAGGCCATGCACTACGCCCTCGACGTCAACGGGATCGTGAAGAACCTCTACGCGGGCATGGGCAAGCCCTTCAGCGGGGGGCTCGCGGACACCGACTTTGGATACAACGCGGCGCTCCGACCCTATCCGTACGATCCCGCGAAGGCGCGGGCGCTCCTCACCCGGGCAGGCCAGGCCGGCGGCATCGACGTGACGCTCTACGCGGGCAACGGCACGATGGTCAACGACAAGGCCCTCGTCGAGGCCATCGCGGACATGTGGGCCAAGGTCGGCATCCGCGCGCGCATCGAGATGATGGAGATGGGCGCGCGGCAGCGCATGAACAACGACCGCACCGTGCCCCCGTCCGGGATCATGCTGATCAACCCGCAGTCCACGCTGCTGGACGCCGACGGCAGCATGTGGCGCCTCTTCCACCCGAACGGCTTCGGCGGCAAGTACTGGATTGGCAGCCAGCCGGGGCAGCGCTTCTATGAGCTGATGGAACAGGGGCGCTACACGCTCGACCAGAAGAAGCGCAAGGCGATCTATGCCGAGGCGACCCAGATCATCCACGACGAGAAGCCCTGGCTCGAGCTTTTCCAGGAGGTCGTCGTCTACGGCACGAGCCGGCGCGTGTCCTTCAAGCCGCGCGCGGACTACCGGCTGATCGTCTCCGAGATGTCCGTCTCCCGTTAGCTTCTGCACCGCCGCTCATCTCATGGAGCGACCATGACCCATCGCGGGATGAAGTTCGGTATCTTTCTGGCTCCCTTCCACCGGATAGGCGAGAACCCGACGCTCGCCATCGATCGCGACATGGAGCTGATCGAGTGGCTCGACCACCTGGGCTACGACGAGGTCTGGATCGGCGAGCACCACTCGGCGGGGTGGGAGCTGATCGCCTCGCCCGAGATCATGATCGCGGCCGCCGCCGAGCGGACCCGTCACATCATGCTGGGCTCCGGCGTCACGAGCCTGCCCTACCACCATCCCTTCCTGGTCGCGGAGCGCTTCGTCCAGCTCGACCACATGACGCGCGGGCGGGCGATGCTCGGCTGCGGCCCGGGCGCCCTCGTCTCCGACGCGTACATGATGGGCATCGAGCCCATCACGCAGCGCCAGCGGATGGAGGATGCGCTCGACGCCATCATGGCGCTCCTGCGCTGCGACGGGCCCGTGAGCATGAAGACCGACTGGTTCGAGCTCCGAGAGGCGCGGTTGCATCTCGCGCCCTACACCGACCCGCACTTTCCCATCGCGGTGGCGAGCGTCATGACGCCCTCGGGCATGGTCAGCGCGGGCAAGCACGGCTTGGGCGTCCTCTCGCTCGGCGCGGGGCTGCCGGGCGGGCCCGAGGCCATCGCGGCGCACTGGAAGATCGCTGAGGAGACGGCGGCCCAGCACGGCACGAGCATGGACCGCCGCCAGTGGCGCCTCGTCGTCAACGTCCACGTGGCCGAGGACGACGAGCTGGCACTGCGCCAGGTGCACGCGGGCGAGCGCCACGAGACCGTGACGTACTTCGAGGAGACGCTGGGACGGCCGCCCGGGCGGGCCGACGATCCGCTTCGCCAGGGCGTCAAGATGGGCACGACCCTGGTCGGCACGCCGGACACCGTGAGCAAGGGCATTGACCGTCTGACGGACCTGTCGCGCGGCGGCTTCGGCGGGCTCCTCTTCCGCGCCAACGAATGGGCGGACCGCGAGCAGACGCTCAAGAGCTACGAGCTCTTCGCGCGCTATGTCATGCCGCGCTTCCAGGGTTCGGTCGACAGCGTCGCCGCCTCGAACGCGTGGGCCCGCGCCAACCGCAAGACCATCTTCGGCCCCAACGTCGAGGCGATCCGCAAGGCCTTTACGGACGCCGGCCGGCCGGTGCCCAAGGAGTTTCTGGCGCGCACAGCGGGCGGCGCCGACATCGGCCCCAACGTGCCGGGCGGGGCCTGACCGGCACACGCCCTTCGACCTTCCGCCAGCCGCGCCCCCGCCACCCCCGACGCCACCCGCCCGGTCACGGGTAGAGTGTTCGCCGAAGATCCAGGCTACCGGAGGCTGCGGAGGAGCTCTTGGACTTCGGGCATGCTCGGATTGATCTGGAAGGCCTTGAGGAATGCGGTCAGCGCGTCAGCACGGTCGCCCGACTGCATGTACGCCCTCCCGAGCGCCATGTAGGCCGGGGCGTCCGCGGGCTGCAGCCGGAGGTACTCGGTGAGAGCGGAGATCGCCTCGCGGAATTGCCCGTTGTTGAGCGCCTCGGTGCCGCCGGCCCAGAGCGCCCTCGCGAGCGTCGGGACGACGTCCTCGCCTCCGGGCGCGGCCTGGTACGCGAGGCGGGCGCTGGAGATGGCCTTGACTCCAGCTGCCCTTGGCCATGTAGCAGCGCGCGATGTAGACGTAGGCGAGCCAGCGCGTGCTGTCGAGCTCGATGACCCGCTCGAACTTCATGATGGCCTCGTCGTACTTCTTGTCGAGGTAGAGCTGCTGCCCCTCCTTCATCAGCGAGTCGGGCGACTCGAAGCCGAGCCACGCGCACCCGCCCACGAGCGAGACCACCAGCGCCCAGGCGATGAGCGCCGGCGCGTGTCTCCGTCCGCGCATCACACCGTGCCCGTCGCGAGACCGGCCGGACAGCTGACGCCCGTGCCCCCGATCCCGCAGTAGCCCCAGGGGTTCTTCGCGAGGTACTGCTGGTGGTAGTCCTCCGCGTAGTAGAACTCGGGAGCCTCCCGGATCTCCGTCGTGATCGCCTTGTGGCCGGCCTTGCTGAGCGCCCGCTGATAGGCGTCCTTCGACGCGAGCGCCGCTTTCAGCTGCGCGTCACCATAGGTGTAGATGGCGGAGCGGTACTGGGTGCCCGTGTCATTGCCCTGGCGCATGCCCTGGGTCGGGTCGTGGCCCTCCCAGAAGAGGCGCAGCAGCGACTCGTAGGTGATCGCCGCCGGATCGAAGACCACGCGCACCGTCTCGGTGTGTCCCGTCATGCCGCTGCACACTTCCTCGTAGGTCGGGTTGGGCGTGAAGCCGCCCGCATAGCCGACCGAGGTCGAGTAGACGCCTCCCGCCCGCCAGAAGACGCGCTCCGCGCCCCAGAAGCAGCCCATGGCGAAGAGCGCCAGCTCCGTGCCGGCGGGGAAGGGCGGCTCGAGGCGCGCGCCGCTGACGAAATGCGCCGCGGACACCGGCATGGCCGCGGCGCGGCCGGGAAGGGAATCGTCCTTCGTGATCATCGAGAGCTTGCGAAGACCGAACATGAAACCCCTCCCTATCTCGGCCCTCGCCTCACGGCTCGAGACGAGCGTTTCGGCTCGAACTGCGTCTAGAGCACCACCTTCTTGTCGCGTAGCTCGCGGATCTTTTCCGGCGCCAGGCCGCACTCGGCCAGGATCTGGTCGGTGTGCTCGCCGCTCAGCGGCGCGGCGCGCCTCACGCCCGGCGCCATCCGCGAGAATCTGAGCGGCGTGCCGACCACGGGGATCTCCCCGAGCTTGGGGTGCGCGACCTTCTGGATGATGCCGCGCTCCACCGTCTGCGGGTCGGTCATCACCTCGGCCACGGTATTGACAGGCGTGGCGGGGACGTCGGCTTCGGCCAGGAGCTTCAAGAGCGCTTCGCGGTCCCGATCGCCGATCACACGCTCCAGCAGCCCCTCCAGCTCGGCGCGGTGCTGGACCCGCTGCTGGTTGGCCGCGAAGCGTGGATCGGTCGCCAGGTCGTCCAGGCCGAGCGCGCGTGCCAGCTTTTGCCAGAAGCGGTCGTTGGCCGCGGCGATGAAGATCCACTGGCCGTTCTTGCACTTGAAGTTGCGGTAGGGCGACAGCGACGGGTGGCTGGACCCGAGCGCCTTCGGCACGAGCCCGGTCAGGAGATAGCCCTCGGCATGGAAGGCCAGCAGGCTCACCGCCGTCTCGAGCAGCGAGCCGTCCACGCGCTGGCCGAGGCCGGTCGCCTGCCGCTGGATCAAGGCCGCGCAGACGCCCATCGCGCAGAGGATGCCCGTCGAGAGGTCGAGGAAGGACACGCCCGCCCGCACCGGCTGACCGCCGGGCTCGCCGGTGATGGACATGATGCCGGAGAAGGCCTGCATGAGCGCTTCGTATCCGGGCGCGTCCTTGCGCGGCCCCGTGCGGCCGAAGGCCGAAACCGAACAGTAGATCAGGCGCGGGTTGATCGCCGCCAGCGTCTCGTAGCCGAGGCCGAAGCCCTCCATGGTGCCCGTGCGGAAGTTCTCGATGAGGACGTCGGACGACCGGACGAGCGTCTTGACGACGTCCACCGCCTCCGGTGCCTTCAGGTCGAGCGTCATGCCGCGCTTGTTGCGGTTGAAGAGCAGGTAGGCCGCGGCCTTGCCGTCCTTGTAGGGCGGCCACGTGCGCGATTCGTCGCCGCCCCCCGGGTCCTCGACCTTGATGACGTCGGCTCCCAGGTCGCCCAGGAGAGCGCCGCACCAGGGGCCGGCAATGACGCGGGAGAGATCGAGCACGCGGACGCCGTCGAGCGCTAGAGGGAAGGTGGCCATGCCCGTTACTATACCTCGCCTCGTGCTACACTCCAGCGGCAGTGAACTTCGCGGGCGGCCAAGGAGGATGACGATGGCGCGTGCATGGACCTGGGTCATGACGGCGGCGCTCGTATGCCTCGGCGGGATGGCGGCGGCCGACGACACGCCCTCGGGCAGCGTGACGATAGAGAGCAAGTCGGTCGCGCTCGGCATCGGTGTCAGCTGGGGCGATGGCAAGCTCGACTACGAAGGCAAGACGCGTGACTTTTCGCTGAGAGGGCTCAGCGTGGTGGACATCGGCGTGTCGAAGGTGAGCGCCCGCGGCAAGGTCTTCAACCTGAAGAAGGTCGAGGACTTCTCGGGTACCTACGCCGCCGCCCAGGCGGGCGCGGCCGTCGGCGGAGGCATGAGCGTCGTCGTGCTGCGGAACCAGTACGGCGTCGTGCTGGAGCTGACGAGCACCCAGACGGGCGTGAAGCTCACGCTCGCCGGGGAAGGGATCGAGGTCAAGCTCAAGTAACGCGCCATGGCCCGGACGGAGGACAGCCGCTTCTACGCGAAGGTGTTCGGGCTGGTGGCGACCGCGCTCCTGGGGCTGCTCCTCCTGAACATCCTCAAGCCCTTCCTCGAGTCCATCCTGTGGGCGGGGCTCCTGGCCTTTCTCCTGGCGCCGGTCGACGGCTTCCTCGCGCGCAGGCTGGGCGGCCGGCCCGCGCTCGCGGCCCTTCTCCTGACCGTGGCCGGCGCGCTCTTCGTCCTGATCCCGGCGGTCGTCACGGCGGTGGTCTTCGCCGGTCAGGCGACGGCGCTCGTTGGCAGGCTGCAGGAGCTGGCCGACCGCTACCGGATCACCCACGCGGCCGACGTCTTCCAGGTGCCCGCCCTCGACAAGCTCTTCGCGTGGATCGGCACGTTCGTGCCCGTGCCGCCCGAGCAGATCCAGGCATGGGCGCTCGACGGCGGCAAGACGCTGCTCGCGCTCCTCGTCGCCTCGAGCGGGGCCTTCTTCGTCGGCGCGCTGGGTGTCGTCGTCGAGGTGGCCCTGACGCTGTTCCTGCTGTTCTTCTTCCTGCGCGACGGCGGGGAGATGATCACGCGCGTGCTCGTTTTCGTTCCGATGACCGCCGCGCGCAAGACCGACCTGGTCGGCCACCTCTCGGCCGTGATCCGCGCGGTCGCGCTGGGTACGCTCCTGACGGCGGTGGTGCAGGGGCTGTTGGTGGGTCTCAGCTTTGCGTTCACAGGCCTGCCGTCCCCCGTGGTCTTCGGCGTCCTGGCCTCGCTGGCGGCGCTCGTGCCGGTCGTGGGCGCGTCCCTCGTCTGGGTTCCGGCAGCGTTCGTGCTCGTCGCGCATGACCGCGTGCCCGCCGCCCTCTTCCTCACCTTCTGGGGTGTGCTGGTCGTCTCGATGGTGGACAACATCGTCCGGCCGCTCGTCGTCTCGGGCCGCGCCCAGATATCGACCCTGCCCGTGCTCCTCGGCCTCATCGGCGGGCTTGCCGCCTTCGGCGCCATCGGCATCATTCTGGGTCCCGTGGTGATCGCCCTGGCTCTCGCCCTCTTCCGCTTCGCCGAAGAGGAGCACGCGGGCTGAGCCCAGCCGCCGCGCCGCCGCCATGCCGGCGGCGCCTCCTGGTTGGCGTCGCGGCCGTGATCGTCCTGGCGGCGGCCGTGGCCAGCGGCTGGAAGCTCCTTGCGGGCCGTCACCCGTACGCGCCCACGGAGAGCCAGGCGCTCGCGTACGTCGGCGACCGCTCCTGCGCCGAGTGCCATGCGAAGGAATCGCGCGAGTGGCTCGGCTCGCATCACCAGCGCGCCATGCAGCCCGCCACGGATGAGAGCGTCCTCGGCGATTTCAGGGATGCCGCCTTCACCCAGGCCGGCGCCGTGTCACGCTTCTTCAAGCGGGGAGACAAGTACTTCGTCCACACCGAAGGTGCGGACGGCAAGCCCGCCGACTTCGAGATCAAGTACGCCTTCGGCGTGGCGCCGCTCCAGCAGTACCTGGTCACGTTCCCCGGCGGGCGGCTCCAGAGCCTGCCCATCGCGTGGGATACCGCCAGGAAGCGCTGGTTCTCCCTCTACCCGGGCGAGAAGATCACCCCGGACGATCCGCTGCACTGGACGGGGCGCTACCAGAACTGGAACCTGATGTGCGCCGAATGCCACACGACGAACCTCAAGAAGGGCTACGACCCGAGGGCCGACACGTACGAGACGACCTGGAGCGAGCTCCACGTCGGCTGCCAGGCCTGCCACGGCCCCGGCGGCGACCACGTCGCGTGGGCGCGCAAGGGAGGACGGGGCGCGGCGAGCGGGCTCGCGGGCGGCTTCAAGCCCAGCGATTCACGCTACAGCGACGCGCGCTACGAGGTGGACGCGTGCGCCACCTGCCACTCGCGCCGGAGCCGCATCGCCGTCGGCATCCACCCGGGCCGGCCGCTCTACGACACGCTGAGACCTGAGCCCCTGCGGGCCGGGCTCTACCACGCCGACGGCCAGCAGCTCGACGAGGTGTACGAGTACGGATCGTTCCGACAGAGCACGATGTACCAGCGGGGCGTCCGCTGCACCGACTGTCACAACCCGCACAGCGGCAAGACCAAGGCCGAGGGCAATGCCGTCTGCACCCAGTGCCACCGGCCCGAGGCGAACCCGCGCTTCCCGACGCTCGCGCCCAGGGCCTACGACGCGCCGTCGCACCACTTCCACAAGGTGGCCTCGCCCGGCGCCCAATGCGTCAACTGCCACATGCCCACCAAGGACTACATGATCGTGGACCCGCGACGTGACCACACGCTGCGCCCGCCGCGGCCGGATCTCTCGGTGAAGATCGGCACCCCCAACGCCTGCACGGCCTGCCACCGCGGCCGGACGGCCGGGTGGGCCGCGGCGGCCGTGGTCAAGTGGTACGGCCCCGCTCGGCCGAAGGGCGCGGACTGGGCGCTGGCCGTGGCCGCGGGGCGCGCGGGGGCGCGGAACGCCGCGCCCGCGCTCATCGCCGTCGCCGGGGACCGCCAGCTGCCCGCCATCGTCCGCGCCGGCGCGCTCGATCTCCTCCGCGGCTACGGCCCGCAGGGAACCGGGGTCATGGGCGCTCTGGTGCGTGATGACGACCCGGCCGTCCGTCTCGCCGCCGTCGCCGGGCTCGAGGCTGTGCCGCCGGCTGAACGCGTGGCCGCGGCGGCGCCGCTGTTGAGCGACCCGACGCGCGCCGTGCGGATCGAGGCGGCGCGCGTGCTGGCCTCGGTGCCCGCGGAGCGTCTCGACGCCTCGCAGCGCAGGGCGCTGGACGCGGCCATTGCGGAGTTCGTCGAGGCGCAGATGGCGATGGCCGACATGCCCGCGAGCCACCTCAACCTGGGCGTGCTCTTTGCCGCTCAGGGGAAGCGCGAGCTCGCGGAGGGCGAGTACCTCACAGCGCTCCGCATGGATCCGTACTTCGGTCCGGCGCGTGCCAATCTCGTCACGCTCTACAACGCGATGGGGCGCAACGCCGATGCCGAGCGCGTGCTGCGCGAGGGGATCAAGCGCACGCCCAACGCGGGCGAGCTCTACTACTCGCTCGGGCTCTTGCTCGCGGAGGAGAAGCGGCTCGGCGAGTCCGCCGAAGCGCTCGGCGCTGCGGCGCGGCTCATGCCCCAGCGCGCGCGCGTGCGCTACAATCTCGGCCTGGCTCTCGATCGCCTGAGCCGCGACGGCGAGGCCGAGGCCGCCCTGCTCCGGGCCTTTCAGCTCGACCCGCGCGACCCCGACATCGTCTACGCGATGGCCGCCTTTTACGTCCAGCGCCAGCAGTGGAAACGCGCGCGGCTCATCGCCGAGCGGCTGGTGGCCATCTCTCCGGGCGACCCGCGGTCCCGCCAGCTCGTGGAGACGATCAGGCAGGGCCAGGCGGCCAGCCCACCGCGAAGCTGAAGTCGCCGGCTTGGGCCTGATGGGGTCGGGTCCTGCATTCAACCCCGCTTAGATGGGGCGGCCGTCCACGGCGGTGGGGCCGGTGCCGGCGACCGTGGTCCGGTGCATGACGCGGCGGTAGCGCTGCTCGTCCCAGGGGCGGCCGCGGTGGAGGACGCAGCGGTTATCCCACATGACGAGGTCGTACTGCCGCCAGGCGTGGCGGTAGACGAATCGCGGCTGGGTGGCGAAGTCGAGGAGCCCGCGCAGGAGCGCGCGACCCTCCTCGACGGGGCGGCCGATGATGTGGGAGGCGTGCGAGCCCACGAAAAGCGATTTCCGCCCCGTCGCCGGATGGGTCCGCACCACGGCCTGGGGCACGGGCGGGACTGCTGCGCGTTCCGCATCCGTGAACTGGTCGTAGCCGATGAGCCCCCGCGAGTAGACGAAGCTGTGCTCGGCCACGAGCTCCTCGAGCCCGCGCTTGCGATCGGCCGGGAGCGCGTCCCAGGCCGCGCGGAGATCGGCGTACTCGGTCTCGCCGCCCTCGGGCGGGACCTCGCGCCCGGAGAGCAGAGACGCCATGGCCGGCACACGCTTGAAAGAGCTGTCGCTGTGCCAGAGGCGGTTGCCAGCATTGTAGATGGCACGCTCGTCGTCGGGATCGAAGACGCGGTCCCGCTCGTCCACGTTCGAGATGTCGGAGACGTGCGGGTTCGCGATCCGGCGGGGACGGCCCTTGCGGATGCTGACCTCGAGCGGGCCGAAGCGCTCGCTGAAAGCGATCTGCTGGTCGTCGCTCATGCGCTGCTCGGGGCAGACCAGGACGGCGTAGTGATGGAAGGCGTCCCGCACCTGCCCGAAGGCGCCGTCGTCGAGCGGCCTCGACAGATCGAGCCCGCTGACTCTCGCGACGAAGTCTCCCCGGACGGGTGCCACCAGGATTCCCATGTCTTGCCTCTCCTTCCCTTAGGACCAAGCCTCGACGAAGACAGCCCCGAGAACCGGATGCGCGCCCGCCGGCAGCCTCAGCCTGCGCGGGCTCGCCAGCTCGATCGCGATCGGGCCCTCATTCTGGGCCGGGTCGATTTCCACGGCAAGCCTCATGGGCGAGCCCGGCCAGCGAAAGGCGAGGCTGCCCCGCGGGCCCTCCGCCATCATGCCGTGCAGCACCGTGGCCCACTGCGTGATCGCGCGCTCGCGAGACTGGCAGCGCATGCGAAGACCCAGGACGGTCGCGGGCGGCGGTGGTGCGGCAACTCCCGGGGGAGGCGTGAAGAGAGGCACGACCCCGTCTGCAGGCCGAGGCTGGGCGAACTGGACCACGATGCCGAGGGCCTGCTTCGGATGCAGAAAGGCCTCCTGCCATTCCGGGTCGGAGTCGTCGCGCCCGACGACGTCATAGCCGGCGGCTTCGGCGCGCACGCAGATCTCGTCGAGGCTCGGCACCTTAAAGGTGACGTGGTGGATGCCGGGACCGCGCTCTGCAAGAAAGCGGTGGAGAAAGCCCGATGCGCCGAGCGGCTCGAGGACCTCGATGGATCCTCCGCCCTCGTACGCGTACGCGCCCCACGTGAAGCCCCTGCCCACCGAGGGGCAACCGGCATCGGGGACGCCGCCCAGCTCGCCCGCGAGGAAGGACGCCGCCTCGGCCATCCTGGACACGCCGATCGCGATGTGGTCGAACAGGATCCGCGCGACGCCGCTCAACCCCGGAACACCTCGCGCGCGACGGCAAGGGTCTTGTCAATGCCCGCCGGGGTCACGTCCAGGTGGGTGACGGCGCGGATGGTCCGCGGTCCGAGCGCCCCCATGCGGATGCCGCGTGCCAGCAGCCGCTCGACGGCAGTCGGCGCGTCGATCGCGCCCGTGAGATCGAAGAAGACGAGGTTGGTCTCGACCGTCGCGGGATCGAGCGTGATGCCGGGGAGTCTGGCGAGCCCTTCGGCCAGGCGCCGGGCATTGCCATGGTCCTCGGCCAGTCGCTTGACGTGGTGATGGAGCGCATAGATGCCGCCGGCGGCGATGATGCCCGCCTGCCGCATGGCCCCGCCCATCTGCTGCTTGAGGCGCCAGGCCTCGGCGATGAAATCGCGCGAGCCCGCCATGGCCGCACCGACCGGAGCGCCCAGCCCCTTGGTGAAATCGATCCACGCCGAGTCGAAGGGCGCAGCCCACTCTCGGGCGGACACGCCCGTGGCGACGACGGCGTTCATGAGACGCGCCCCGTCCATGTGGCTGACGAGCCCGCGGCGCCGGGCCACGTCGGTGACCTCGCGGATCTTCTCGAGAGGCCAGATGGAGCCGCCGCCGAGATTCGACGTCTGCTCGACCCAGACGAGCCGGCTCCGCGGCATGTAGCGGTTGTCCGGGCGGATGGCGGCGTCGAGCGTTGCCGCGTCGTACTGCCCGCGCGGGCCGTCGAGGGACTGGACGTTGACGCCGGCCAGCGCCGCCGGGCCGCCAGCCTCGAAGTGGATCGGGTGCGCCGACCGGTGCGCCAGCATCTCCTCGCCGTGGCGGCAGTGCACGCGGAGCGCGATCTCGTTGCACATGGTGCCGGACGGCAGGAAGAGGGCCGCCTCCTTGCCGAGGAGCTCGGCGACCATCTCCTGGAGCAGATTGACCGTCGGGTCCTCGTGCTTCTGCTCGTCGCCCACTTCCGCCTCGCACATGAAGCGGCGCATCTCCGGGGTAGGCTTGGTGACCGTGTCGCTGGAGAGATCGACCTCTATCGCCATCGGATGGCTTCTCCTCTAGGGTGTGAGGCCCTGCTCGCGGAAGTAGCGCCGCGCGCCGGGGTGGATGAGGTCGGGGCGTGGCGCCGCGGCGACGGTATTGGCCGCCGTGGTCTCGCGCGCCTGGGGCAGCCGGGCGCCGAGGGCCGGCTCGCCGCGGTGCAACGCGCGCGCGAGGCGGTATGCCGTCTCCTCTGGCAGGTCGGGCCGGGCGAGGATGAAGCTCCACGAGCCGACGGAGATTATGGGCTCGCCCTGGCCGGGATAGGCGCCGGCCGGGATGGTGAGCGTCTTCAGGAACGCGTGCTTGGCCTGGATGCGCGCTCGCTCCTCGGCGCTCGGCGCGATAAAGCGCGCGCCCTGCGGGCCGCGCGTGACAGCGGTGAAGCCCGGCCAGCCCGACCCGCCGCCCCAGAGCGCGGCCGCGCGGCTGTCCAGGACCATGGCGGGGCCATCGCCTGCCTGGTCGAGGTAGATGGACTGGAAGTCGCGCGTCATGTCGAGGCCGAGGCCGTCCAGGACATAGCGCGCGAAGACCACGAGCCCCGAGCCGCGCGCGCCCCAGGCGATCGTCTTGCCCTTGAGATCGGCGATGCCGCGGTACGGCTGATCGCCGCGCACGACGAACATCCCGGGCGTCGTGTACATCGCTGCGAGGATCATGAGCTTGGCCGGCGGGCGGCCAATGCCGGCAAGGGCCTCGTGGGCGACCTCGCCCTGGACCAGCGCCAGGTCGAGCTGTCCCGCTTCGAGGAGCGGCACATTCTCCGTCGAGCCCTTGGTATTGCGCGTCTTCACCTCGAGCGAGGAGTCGACTCTGTTGATGGTCTCGGCGACGGCCTGGCCGTAGACGGGGAAGCCGCCGCCGGGCGTTGCGGTTCCGAGCGTGACCATGGTGCGTGGCTCCTCGGCTCGCGCGAGGCCGGCCGCGAGCAGGAGCATCGCGGCGCCGGCGAGCCATCTCAAGAGCGGCCAAGTCATGAGCGAATCGTCCCGCGCGCGAGATCCACCAGCCGCTCCGCCGCTGTCGTCAGCAACCGCCAGGCCGGCTCGTGGCTCCGCGTCGCCTCGGGATCGTCATAGTAGGTGTCGAGCAGGACATAGGGGGCGCCCATGGCTTCGAGCGCGCGGAGATCGCCGCGCACCTGCTCGAGGCTGCCCTGGCCGGCGCCGCGCTCGGCTTCGGGCAGGGGACCGTCGGAGAGCTGAAACTTGATGCGCGGGCAGAGCGCCGGGATTGCCCGGCCTTCCTTGTCGGCGATCTCCCTGAGCTTGGGCAGGCCCGTATCGCGCAGCCAGTCGATGCGGACCCTGATCGGATGCCAGGCCTCGCCATGGAGCACCGCGCGGCGGAGCGCGGGTAGGCTCGCGCCGCCCACCCATATCGGCGGGTGGGGCGCGCGGAGCGGCCGGGGCGCGGTGTGCACGTCCGTGAAGCGGACGAAGCTGCCCTCGTAGCTGGCGACGTCCTGCGTCCAGCAGGCCTTGATCGCGCTCAAGTAATCGTCGGTCATGGCGCCGCGCTTCTCGAACGGCAGGCCGAGGACCTCGAATTCCTGCTTCGCCCAGCCGGCGCCGACGCCAAAGATGAAGCGCCCGCCGCAGAGCTGGTCCACGACCGCGGCCGCGCGCGCCGTCTCGAGCGGGTGGCGGTACGGCACGATGATGACGGTGGTGCCGAGCTCGAGTCTCTTCGTGACGCCCGCGAGCCAGCCCAGCAGGGTCAGAGGCTCGTAGAAGGGCGCGGGGTAGCGGCTCGCGACATCGGGCGTGATCGCCACATGGTCGGAGGTCATGAGCAGGTGAAAGCCCAGGTCCTCGACGAGGCGCGCCCAGGACATGAGCGCCTCGGGAGTGGCGCCCGGGCCGAAATTGATGAGGTTGACGCCGACTTTCATGACGCGGCCAGCGCCAGGCCGGGGACCACGGTGACATTGGGCACGCGGCGCAGGATGTCGGGGGCGAGCTTAAGCTTGGAGGAGCGGCTGCCGCCTCCGAGAATCACGTAGTCGAGCGCCATGATGCGCTCGTCGACGTAGATGGGCACCCCGGGCGGCAGGGCCAGCAGGGTCACGCCGCCGATCATCATGCCCGTGACGTCCTTCGTCTCGTCCGCCGTGGCGAAGGAGACGCGCGAGACGTCCATGAGGCGGCGCACCGTGTGGTTGACGTCGAGCCGGTTCGTCGCCAGCACGAGGCACGCGCAGTATTTCCTCGGTTCTTTCTTGGACGCGACGATGATGGTGTTGCCCGAGTGGTCGAGCGGCACGCCGTACTTCTCGCAGAAGGCGGTGGTGTCGGCGAAGTCGGGGTCGATGCGCATGACCTCACAGGTCGCGCCCAGGCTTTCGAGGGCGGCCGCGACCTTTGCCTCGATCTCGGCGTCGTCGCTCATGACGGGCGGTCGGAAGGGCGGGCGCGCTCAGGCCTTGGCGGGAGCGGGCTCGACCTCGACGAGGCAGGTGTTGTACGTCGGGGCGCCGCAGGGGCTCGCCAGATCCTTGGTGAGGACGTTGGCGCAGCCCCGCGTGTCGGTGCCCGAGGGTCCGGGGGTGAACCAGGCGCCTTCCTTAATCGCGACGACCCCGCGGGCGATGCGGTCGGTCACGCGCGCCGGCACGACCGTGGCGCCGCGATCGTTGAACACGCGAACCGGCCGGCCATCGGCGATGCCGCGCGCCGCGGCGTCTTCGGGATGGATCCACACGTCCTGCTTCTCCACCCTGGCCAGTGATGGCTGATTGTCGTGGGTCGAGTGCGTCCGAGCCCGTGACTTGGGCGAGATCAGCTCGAGCGGATGGCGCGGGTCGCCTGCATGGGGCGGGATCCACGTCGGAATCGCGGGAATCGCGCCCAGACCGTGGGGGTCGGGGTCGGCCGCGATCGAGGTCGAATAGATCTCGATCTTGCCGGACGGCGTCGAGAAGGGATGCCGCGCGGGGTCGCGCACCTCCAGGGCGAAGGCCACGGGCTCCTCCGGCGCGGGCAGGCGCGCGAGGCCCTGCTCGCGGAAGGCGTCGAAGTCGTCCACGTCCGTGCCGTCGCAGATCTCGCGCAGCCACTCGATGTCGTCCACGCGCTTGTAGCCCTCGAGCCCGAGGCGCCTGGCCAGGTCGGCGCAGATGTCCACGTCGTTGCGGCACTCGTACATCGGCTGGATCGCCTGGCGCATGAAGATGGCGTAGTGGCCGGCGCCACTCCAGGGCGTGTGGATGTCGCTCCGCTCCCAGAAGGTGGTCGCCGGCAGAACGATGTCGGCCCAGCGCGCCGTCGGCGTCAGGAAGTGGTCGTGGACGACCATGAACTCGAGGCGTTCGAGTCCCGCGGCGATCTTGTTGACGTTCGGGCACTGGTTCGCGAGGTCGCCGCAGGCCGAGTACACCATCTTGATGTCGGCGGGGTAACCGCCCGAGCGTCCACGCTCGAGGACGTCCGCCAGGAGCGTCGAGGCCACGCGCGCATGGGCGGGATTCGGCGAGGCTCCCAGGCGCTTGATGCCATGGTTCCGCGCGCCGCCGCTGCAGCCGGAGTTGCCCCCCGGGATGCCGATATTGCCGGTGATGGCGCAGAGCGCGTAGGCCGCGCGGTGGAACTGCTCGCCGTAGGCCGTGCGCCCCGGCGCGTAGCCGCAGTGGAGCGCCGCGGGCTTGAGCGTGCCGAAATCATACGCGAGCCGCCTGATCGTCGCGGCCGGCACGCCCGTGAGCGGCTCCGCCCACTCAGGGGTCTTCGCGACGCCGTCAGCGAGGCCGAGAAGATACGATCGGTACGACGACCCGGGCGGCGCCCCGTCGGGCAGATGGGCCTCGTCGAAGCCCAGCACGAGCCGGTCGAGGAAGGCCTGGTCGTGCAGGTCCTCGCTCACGATGACCTGCGCCATCGCGATCAGCATCGCGGCGTCCGAGCCCGGGCGGATCGCCACGTGCTCGTCGGCCATCTTGAGGCTCGTGCGCGTGGCGCGCGGATCGACCGAGACGATGCGGACGCCGCGCTCGTGCGCCCAGTGGAGGTACTGGGGGTTGTTGGTGCCGAAGGTGCCGTCGGCCGGGCTCCACCCCCAGAGGATCATCAGCCGCGAATTGACGTAGTCGCCGGGCTCGCGGCCAGAGAACTTGCAGTCGGCCTTCGGACCATAGGTGTGGCGGAGCGCGAAGATCTCGGCCTCGTTCGAGAGGTTGGACCACAGCTCGGTGCAGCCCCCGAAGAGGTGGAGCAGCCGCTGGACGGCGGCGCGGTTGTGGAGCACCGCCGTGTTGCCCGACCGGGAGCAGTCGAGGATGGCGGCCGGCCCGTACGCGTCGCGGATGCGGCGCATCTGTCCGGCGACCTCGTCGAGCGCCTCGTCCCACGAGATGCGCTCCCACGAGCCCGAGCCCCTGGGGCCCACGCGGCGCATCGGGTAGCGCAGGCGGTCGGGGTGATTGATGCGCTCGGCGGCGCCGAAGCCGCGCGCGCAGGCCGTGAGCGGCGGCATCTCGGGCGTCCACTTGCGGGGGTCCGTGCTGATGCGGACGATCCGCCCGTCCTTGACGTGGGCGTTGACCACGCAGCGCCCGCCACAATTGTGCCCGCACGTGCTCGTGACGACCTCTTCGCCTGGGGTGCCGGCCAAGCGCGGGGCTTCGTAGACCGTGCGTGGGGTCACCGGGCCCTCAGTTGAACACGACCACGCCGCGCGCGACCTGGCCGGTGCGCATGGCCGTGAAGCCCTCATTGATCTCCTGGATCTTGTACGTGCGGCTGACGAGCTGGTCGAGCTTGAGCCGGCCGTCGAGGTAGAGCTCGACGAGGCGCGGGAAGTCGATCGACGGGCGCACCGAGCCGTACATGGTGCCCTTGAGCGTTTTTTCCTGGAGCGCCATCAGGTAGGGCGTGATCGGAGCGCGGACGGCCATCGCGGCCATGCCGACGATGACGGCCAGGCCGCCCGGGCGGATCGCGTCGAGGATCTGGAGCGTGGTCTGCTCGCCCCCGATGGCGTCGAAGGCGTAGTCCACGCCGCGCCCCTGGGTCAGCTCGCGCACGCGCTCGACGATGTTGTCCTGCTTGCCGTTCACGGTGTGGGTCGCGCCGAATTCCTTCGCGTAGCCGAGCTTGCTGTCGAGAAGATCGCAGGCCACGATCAGGCCGGCGCCGGCCAGCCGCGCGCCCTGGACGACGTTGAGCCCCACGCCACCGCAGCCGATGACGAGCACCGAGGCGCCCGCCTCGACCCGCGCGCAGGAGGTGACGGCACCCACGCCCGTCGGCACGCAGCAGCCGACGAGCGCCGCCTGCGGCCACGGCATCTCCGTGCGGATCGGCACGAGCATCTCGGCGGGGCAGACGACGGACTCGGAGAAGGTGCCGATCCGCGCCATCTGGTTGATGTTCTGGCCGTTGCGCGTGAGGCGGTGGGAGCCGTCGAGCATCGTCCAGCGCGCGGACTTGTGGCCGTCGCAGAGAATGGAGCGGCCGAGCGAGCAGTAGAGACACCGCCCGCACTGCGGCCGGAAGGAGAAGATGATGTGGTCGCCAGGCTTGACGTTGGCCACGCCCGCGCCGACTTCCTCGACGATGCCCGCCGCCTCGTGCCCCAGGACCATGGGCAGCGGCAGCTGCCAGTCGCCGTTCATGATGTGCCAGTCGCTGTGGCAGATGCCCGCGGCCTTGACGCGCACTCGCGCCTCGCCCGCTTGCGGTCCCTGCTGCTCGACGTCCACGATCTGGAGCGGCGTGTTCGCTTCGTAGAGGACGGCGGCTTTCATCAGGCAGTCTCCTCAGTGTTTCTTGGCCGCGCGGATGGCGGCCCAGATCTTCTGCGGCGTGAGCGGCAGGTCGACGTGGGTGACGCCGAGCGGGGCGAGCGCGTCCATCACCGCGTTGGCGATGGCAGGCGTCGAGCCGATGGTCGCGGCCTCGCCGATGCCCTTGACCCCGAGCGGCGTGCGCGGCGAGTGCGTGCGGGTGTGGTCGTTGTCGAACGAAATGAGGTCGTCCGTCTTCGGGATCGCGTAGTCCATGAGCGTGGACGAGAGGAGCTGCCCCGACTCGTCGAAGGCCGCCTCTTCCCAGAGCGCCTGGCCTATGCCCTGCGCGAGGCCGCCGTGGACCTGGCCCTGGACGAGCAGCGGGTTGATGAGGAAGCCCGCGTCGTCCACCGACATGTAGCGCAGGATCCTGACCCGGCCCGTGTCCTTGTCCACCTCGACGGCGGCGACGTGGGAGCCGAAGGGGAAGAGCATGCCCGTGCCCGCCTTGATGTCCTCGCGGGAGCTGAGACTGCCCTTGGCGGCCGCGGCGACCTGCTGCCAGGTGACGGCGCGGTCGGGGACACCTCGCACGGTAAACCGGCCGTCGGCCAGCACGAGATCCGGCGGGGCGGCCTCGAGGAGGCGGGCCGCGACCTGCTGCGCCTTGTCCCTGACCTTGACCGCCTGGCCGAGGGCATGCATGCCGCCGCGCGCCGCCGAGCGGCTGCCGAAGGTGCCGACGCCATTCCTGACGAGCGCGGTGTCGCCCTGGACGACCTTGACCATCTCCATGGGAATCTGGAGCTCGTCGGCGACCAGCTGGGCGTAGGCCGTCTCGTGCCCCTGGCCGTGGGAGGCCGAGCCCGTCAGCACGGTCACGCGGCCGTCGTCGGAGACGACGAGGTCCGACACCTCGTCCTCCTCGAAGCCGCAGATCTCGACGTAGGAGGCGAGCCCGATGCCCATGAGCCGCCCCTGGGCACGCGCGGCCTGCTGCTGCTGGCGCAGCTTCTCGTAGCCGGCCTTGACGAGCGCGTGGTCGAGGGCGCGCGTGTACTCCCCGCTGTCGTAGGAGTTGCCGAGCGGCGTATCGTAGGGGAAACGGTCCGGCGGGATGAAGTTGCGCCGCCTGACTTCGGACGGGTCGAGGCCGATCTTCGCGGCGAGCAGGTCCATGCCGCGCTCGATGAAGTAGGCCGCCTCGGGGCGCCCGGCGCCGCGGTACGGCACGGTGCCCATCGTGTTGGTGAAGGCGCAGGCGACCTCGGCCCGCGCCGTCTGGATGTCGTAGCAGCCCGTGATCATCTGGGCGCAGAGGACCGGCAGGAGGCAGCCGACGTGGTAGAGGCAGTAGCCGACATTGCCGATGATCTTCGCGTCGAGCGCCAGGATGCGTCCCGTCGAGTCGGCCGCGAGGCGCAGGTGGCAGCGCATGTCGCGGCCGTGTCCCGTCGCCTGCATGTCCTCCCGTCGCGTTGCCGCCCAGCGGACGGGGCGGTTGAGGCGCTTGGCGAGCATCGGGACGATGGTGTCTTCCTGGTACACCGGCACCTTGGCGCCGAAGCCGCCGCCCACGCGGCCGGTCATCAGGTGAATCTGCTCGGGCTTGAGCTTGAGCCGCTCCGCGATCTGGTTCCGCATGCCGTGGGGGATCTGGGTGTCGCCCCACATGGTCAGCTTCTCCGCCTTGGCGTCCCAGATGGCGCTGCACGCGCGCGGCTCCATGCAGAGCGGGATGACGCGCTGGTTGATCATCTTGATGTCGATGACGACTGGCGCCGTCTTGAAGGCCGCGTCCACGTCGCCCTTCTCGCCCTTGAACAGGACACCGAGGTTGGAGCCGGTCTCGGGGTAGAGGAGCGGCGCGCCCTTTGCGAGCGCGGCCTCCGGGTCCACGGCGACCGGCAGCGGCTCGTAGTACACGAGCACGGCCTCGGCCGCGTCCACCGCGGCGGCTGCCGTCTCCGCGGCGACGACGGCCACGGGCTCGCCCACGTGGCGCACGCGCCCCTCGGCCAGCATCGAGTACCCCTGTTTGTTCATCGAGACGAACATCTCGGGCGGGATGGGCGTGTGGATGACACCGACCTCGGCGTTGATGTCGGCGCCCGTCAGGACCGCGACGACTCCCGGGATCTTCTTCGCGGCGCTCGTGTCGATGCGCTTGAGGATCGCGTGGGCGTGGGGGCTCCGGACGAAAGCCAGCTGGAGCGCGCCTTCGAGGCGGACGTCGTTGACGTAGGGGTCGCGGCCCGTGATGAGCTTGGGGTCTTCGAGCCGCTTGACCCCGCGGCCCACGAGCTTGATCGGCATGGCGTCAGTCTCCCCGAAAGGTTCCGTGCGTGGTGTGCGAGCAGGAGGCATGGTACCACGCGGCGAGAATCGCCCGCATCCGGCTTCGGGTTGCGCTACGCTCGGCGGGCGCCCGGCCCTGCCGGGCGGTTCTCTTACCGGGAGGCTCGCGATTCCGACGTCGGCCGTAGCGGCACGAGGGAGTCTCAAGCGCGACGTCCGCATCATCGGCCTGGTCGGCGCGGCCCACTTCGTCAGCCACTTCTTCCAGCTGACGCTGCCGCCGCTCTTTCCCGTCCTGCGCGAGCATTTCGGCGTGGGCTACGTGCAGCTGGGTCTCCTGATGAGCCTCTTCTACGCCTCGTCCGGGATCGGTCAGACGGCCTCCGGATTCCTCGTGGACCATTTTGGCGCCCGCCGCGTGCTCCTGAGCGGCATGACACTCGTGTCGGGCGCCATGGCGCTGGCGGGCATGGTGTCGGCCTTCTGGCTCCTGCTGCCCGTCGCGGTGCTGGGGGGTTTGGGCAATAGCGTGTTCCACCCGGCGGACTACTCGATCTTCAATGCCTCCGTCAGCCCGTCGCGCCTCGGGCGCGCCTACGGCGTGCACGGCATCTGCGGCAACCTCGGCTGGGCGGTGGCGCCGGCCGTCGTCGTCACGCTGTCGGCGACGATGGGCTGGCGCGCCGCGCTCGTGACGGTGGGTCTTCTAGGCATCGCGGCGGCGCTCGGGCTCTCGACTCAGCGCGAGATGCTGGACGACCGGCACGAGCCGGCGGGGCTCCAGGGCGTGCCGGCGCCCGGGTGGAGCGCCAGCGTGAGGGTCCTATTGGCAGCGCCGATCCTGCTCGCTTTCGTCTACTTCGCGCTGCTCTCGGCCTCGCAAATCGGCATCCAGACCTTCTCCGTCTCGACCCTGGTCGCGATATACGAGGCGCCGCTCGGGCTCGCCACGGGCGCGCTGACTGCGTTCCTCCTCGGCAGCGCCGCCGGCATCCTTGTGGGAGCCTTTCTCGCTGACCGCACCAGCCGTCATGACGTGATCGCCGGCACCGGCATGTTCCTGGGCGCCGCGGCGAGCCTCGTCATGGCGAGCGCGGCGCCGCCGCTCGCGCTGCTGCCCGTGGTGATGGCGCTGGCGGGCTTCTGTCTCGGCGCGACCTCGCCCTCGCGCGACATGCTCGTGCGCGCGGCCACGCCGCCGGGCGCCTCGGGCAAGGTGTACGGCTTTGTCTACTCCGGGCTCGACCTGGGCTCGTCACTGACGCCGCTACTCTTTGGCTGGCTCCTCGACAGAGGCGTGCCGCGCATGGTCTTCGTGGCCTCGGCGGCCTTCATGCTGCTGACCATCGCCACCGTCATCCAGGTCCGTCGCCACTCGGCGGCGCCAGGGGTACGGGCGCCCGCTCACCGGTGACGGACGCCGCCCCGAATCGACAGAGCGGCCGAGCCTTCCGGGGCCACGTGGCGCGGCGCCTGCTCGATCATCTTCGCGAGAGGCTCCGCGAGCCGGCACTCGAGTTCGCCGAGCCGCCGGTGCCGATCAGTGGCGGCTACGACACGCAGATTTTCGCCTTCCGGCTGGCCGGCGCGCCGGTGCCGTTGTCCGGGCCCCTGAGCGGGCTAGGCGGCGACGAGGGCGCCGCTTTTCGAGATCGCGAGGAGCGGCCCCACGTGCTCGGCGTCCGCCGGGCGCGCGAAGAGGAAGCCCTGGGCGCGGTCGCAGCCGAGCGCCTTGAGCTCGATCCGCTGTTGGTCGGTTTCCACACCCTCGGCCGTCACGTCCATGTTGAGCGTCTTGGCGACCGTCACGACCGCGCGCACGATGGCGTTGTCGTTGCCTTCCTTGGAGAGGCCCTTCACGAAGGACCGGTCGATCTTGAGCGTGTCCACCGGGAAGCGTTTGAGGTAGCCGAGCGACGAGTAGCCGGTGCCGAAGTCGTCGATGGCGAGGCGGATGCCGAGGTCCTTCAGCGTCTTGAGCTTGGCGAGCGTCGCGGGCGCGTCCTGCATCACCACGCTCTCGGTGATCTCGAGCTTGAGGCTTCCGGCGTCGAGGCCGCTCTCCGCCAGGGCCTCGCTGATCTCCTGCACCAGAGTCGGGTGCTGGAACTGCTTGGCCGACAGGTTGACGCTCATGACGAGCGGCGGGATGCTCGGGAACTCGCGCTGCCACGCCCGCGCCTGGCGGCAGGCCTCTCGGAGGACCCACTGGCCGATGGGGACGATGAGCCCGGTCTCCTCGGTCAGGCCGATGAAGGAGTCAGGCTGGAGCAGGCCCCGCTTCTCGTGCTGCCAGCGAATGAGCGCCTCGACTTCGGTGATCCGGCCTGTGTCCAATCGAAGAATAGGCTGGTAGTGGAGCCGGAACTCGTGGTGGGAGATCGCCGCGCGAAGGTCCATCTCGAGGTCCATCCGGTCGAGCGCCGGCGCGCTCATACTGTTGTCGAAGATCTCGTGACGCGCATGGCCCTTGGCCTTGGCATGGTACATGGCGAGGTCGGCGTCGCGCAGGATCTCCTCGGGCATCCCGAGGCGCGCGGAGGACAGCGCGATCCCGATCGAAGCCGTGATGAAGAACTCGCGCCCCTCGAAGTGCAGCGGCTTGGCGAGCTCGGCTTCGATGCGCATGGTGACCGCCTCGGCCGTCTCGCCGTCGGCCACGTCTTCCAGGAGGAGACCGAACTCGTCACCGCCGAGCCGCGCCACGGTGTCGCCCGGGCGCAGCGCGCTGCCCAGGCGAGTGCTCACCTCCACCAGCAGCTGGTCGCCGACCGCGTGGCCGAGCGTGTCGTTGATCACCTTGAAGCGGTCCAGGTCGAGGAAGAGCACGGCCAGGTGCTCGTGGCGCCGCTTGGCGCGCGTGAGCCCGTGGCTGAGCCGGTCCATGAACAGCGCCCGGTTCGGCAGGCCGGTGAGCGAGTCGCGGAAGGCCTGCTTGGTCAGCTGCTCGAGGCGTCTGGGGAACTGGCTGATCTCCTCGGCCTGCTGCTCAATGGTGGCCATCATGCGGTTGAAGGAGGTCACGAGGGTGCCGATCTCGTCGCTCCGCGCGCCGGCCGTCTGCACGACCGGCTGCGCCGTCGCGACGAGGCTGGCCGCGCGCGAGACCGCGCTGGCCAGGTCCCAGACCACGTAACCGCCGCCTGCCATGAGGAGACCGGTGAAGGCGACGAGGGTCGGGATGGCGAGCACGTCGGTCATGCCCCTGGCGGTCTCGAGTCCGGGCATGAGGTGGCCGTGGAGCACGTAGGTCAGGACGAGGAGCGGGATGACCGAGCAGAGGGCCAGGGCGAAGACGACCTTCTGCTTGACCCGCTGCCCCGCGAATGCCGCCTCCCGCTTCATTTCAACTTCCATTCGTCAGCCCCTTTTCTAGCGCTCGTGGTTTGGGCAAGGAAACCCTCACGTCAGAGGAGCAACATCGGTGCCACGGGCGATTGCGGGCTAAGCCATTGAAAAGGAAGGGGCGCGTTCAGCCGGCGACGGAGGAGTGACGAGTCTCGGACGCTGGCCGTTGAGGGCCCGACGCTCACTGTCAGCGGCCGGCCGGGAACGGGTGGCTCTCAGCGCTTGTACTTGGTCGGGGCCTTGCGCGGAGGGAAGAAGACTGGCCGCGGCATCCGGCCCACTGGCACCTCGAGCAAGACCGGCCGGTCGAGAGCTATGGCCTCGCCACAGAGCCGCCCCACGTCGGTGGGGGACTTCGCGCGCATGCCGTGGACGCCGAAGGCCTCGCCGAGCTTCATGAAGTCGGGGTTGTGAAGCGCCGAGCCGTACTGCCCGCCCCAGTCCTCGTCGAGATCGCGCGAGACGTTGCCGTAGGCCTGGTCGTTGAAGACCACCGCTACGACGTTGATCTTCTGCTGGACGGCCGTCGCCATCTCCTGGGCATTGTAGAGGAAGCCGCCGTCGCCGATCACCGCGACCACGGGGCTGCCGGGGCGCGCGACCTTCGCGCCGAGGGCCACCGGGTACTCGTAGCCGAGGTTGCCCGAGTACGAAGAGGACAGATACGTCCGTGGGCCGTACGTCGGCCAGAGCGGGCGCGAGTAGTAGCCGATCTGGGTCATGCCGGCGATGAGGATCGTGTCCTCGGGGCAGCCTGCGCGGAGGCTCCTGACGATGGACACCTGCGGCTCCTGCGTCATGGCGGCCGCGATCTCCGCGCGGAGCGCCTCGCGCTCGGCCTTGCGGGACGGTCGGGCGGGCGCTCCGGCGCGCAGCTTCTCCAGGAGCGCCTCGAGCGTGGCGCGCGCGTCGCCCACGAGCCCCAGCGTGCTCTTGTGGGTGCGTCCGATTTCTTCCGGATCCGCATCGATCTGAACGATCCGCGTCTCCGGCGCGAAGGAGACCAGGGCGAGCCTCGAGCCGACGGCGAGCACCACGTCCGCCGCGTGGATGGCGGCCCGGAGCGGCGACTCGCGCCAGAACCCGGCGCCCAGTGAGAGGTCGCTGTGGTCGCTGACCGCGCCCTTGCCCTCGGCCGTGCACGCGACGCCGGCCTGCAGGTACTCCGCGACGGCATGCAGGGCCTCCTGAGCGCCCGAGAGATTGACGCCGCCTCCCGCGTAGATCAGCGGCCTCGTGGCGGCCAGCAGGATCTCTGCGGCGCGGTTGATGTCGGTAGCGGACGCTGTGGCGCGCACGATCTCTGCCGGCGACAGGAGCTCGGCCTCTCCCTCCTCCTCCATGGTCTCGGGCGGCATCTCGAGTTCGACGGGGCGCGGCCGGCCGCTCCTCAACTGCACGAACGCCTCGCGCACGGCGGCCGGGATGTCCGACACCTGGAGGACGCGCCGGCGCCACTTGGTCATGGGCGCGATGCAGTCCTGCTGGTCGTTGACCTCGTGGAGGAGCCCGATGTTCTTGCCGATCTGCTCGCGGGGGATTTGGCCTGAGAGCATGAGCACGGGCGAGGAGGCGGAGTAGGCCGTGCTGAGCCCCGAGCAAGCGTTGAGGAGCCCCGGGCCCGGGACCACGAGCGCCGTCCCGATCCCGCCGCCCGCGCGCGCGTAGCCGTCGGCCATGTAGCTGGTCGCCTGCTCGTGGCGGGTGGTGATGAAGCGGATGCGCGGCTCGTCGCGCAGCGCCGCCAGCACGCCGTAGAGCTGGACGCCGGGCAGGCCGAAGACGACCCGCACGCCTTCGCGGTAGAGAGAGGCTACGAGGGCTTCGCCGCCGGTCATCCTCGCCATATCGGTTCTCCGTGTTCTCTAGCCTGCGCAAACATCAAGGTGCTTCGACAGCGCCGCTCGCAATGAGTGCGTCGATCCGGGCCGCATCGTAGCCCAGAAGCCCGGAGAGCACCAGCCGGCTGTGCTCGCCCACGCGGTAGGGCGCCGGCCCCGCCGGGTGGATGGGGCGGCCGTCCCAATGATACGGGCTCGCCGTGACCCTGACGTGACCGCGGGTGGGATGCGTGACTTCGGGGAATGCCTCGCGCGCGAGAAGATGGGGCTGCGCGATCACCTCGCGCGGCTCGAGCACGGGCGCGGCGGGAATGCGCGCCGCCGTCAGCGCGGCCACGGCATCGTCCACGTTCCGAAAGCGCGTGAGCCACTGGCCGATGAGATCGCGGAGCAGGGGCCAGTGCTCGCGGCGCGCCTGCGGCGTCGCGAAGCGCGGGTCGTTGTCCAGCTCGGGCCGATCCATCATCTCGAGCAGCCGCGGCCAGAGCTCCGCCGAGCCTCCCGTCTGGAGCGCCAGGTGGCGCCCGCCGATCTCGTAGACGCCCATGGCCGGGCGCGGCGAGCCGATCTCCTCGCCGCCGTTGAGCACCGCCGCGAAGGAGACGTCGTCGGCCGCGATCAAGGTCTCGAGCATCGAGACGTCGATCCGCGCGCCTTTTCCCGTCCGCTGGCGCCGCCACAGCGCCGCCAGGATGGCACCGAAGGCGTGCGTGCCCGACAGCACGTCGGCGGCCTGGAGGTTCTGGGCCCGCGGCGCCGGCGCGTCGCCCTGGTCGAGGTGCATGAGGCCGGAGGCGGCGTTGACGATGTGGGCGAAGGCGGGGCGCTCGCGCCACGGCCCCGTCTGGCCGAAGCCGGAGATGGAGCAGTAGACGAGGTCGGGCTTGGCGGCGGAGAGCGTCTCGTAGTCGATGCCGAGGCGCGCCGCCACGCCCGGGGCGAAGTTCTCGACGGCGACGTCGGCCTTCCGCGCCAGATCCAGGACGATCTCGCGTGTCTCGGCCCGTCCGAGGTCGAGCCCCAGGCTCTCCTTGCCGACGTTGATCCGCGTGAAGTAGCTGCTCTGGTCGTCGCGCCCCGGCTCGAGCTGGAGGTGTCCCTTGCGCATGTCGTCGCCGCCGCCGGCGCGCTCGACCTTGACGACGCGCGCGCCCAGGTCGGCGAGGAGGCGCGTGCAGTACGGGCCGGCCAGGACGCGCGTGAAGTCGAAGACCACGAGGCCCGCGAGCGGAGCGGTGAGATCGGGCACCATCGAAGTATAGCAGGGGTCTTCAGATTACTGGACGCGCCGCTGGTTGACGAGGCGCAGCACCGGTTGACTGGCCGCGGCGCTGCCGCCTACACTCCTCGGCATGATCGAGTTCCCGGATCCGCCCGATCCACCGGTCCCCGGTGCTTTCTCCCGCGCGACGCGCGCCGCGGGGCTCGTCTTCGTCTCGGGCACCGGCGCCGCGGCCAAGGTCGCGTTCGCCTGCATCGCGCTCGGGCCCGGCGCGGCGCAGGCCCGCTGACGCGCGCGACGGTGGACCCGATAACCCTGCCGCCCGAGATCGCCGCGCTTCGCGATCGCCTGCGCGCCTTTCTCGAGCGAGAGGTCCTGCCCTCGGAAAAGCGCGAGGGCGTCATCGACGAGGCGCAGGCGAGTCCGACGCTCAGGCGTTGGGTGCGGGCCCGCTCGGCCGAGCTCGGCTTCTACCGGCTCGCCCAGCCGGACGAGCTGGGAGGCGGCGCCCTCGGCCCCGTGGCCCTCGCGGCGCTCCACGAAGAGATCGCGCGCTCCCAGTGCGCGCTGGGCGGCCTCGTCCTTGGTGGCGACGGCGGGCTCCTGCGCCTGGCGTCAGGCGTGCAGCGCGAGCGCTTCCTCTTGCCTGTGCTGCGCGGCGAGCTGACCGCCGCGCTGGCCTTCACCGACGCGCGCGAGGGACCGCGCACCACGGCGGCGAGACGGGGCGACGCGTTCGTCGTCTCGGGCGTCAAGTCCTTCGTGACCGGCGGTCCCCAGGCCGACCTGCTGCTGACGGTGGCGAAGGTCACGGACAATCCCGGCGGCAAGACAGGCACGGCGGTGTTCGTCGTGAAGCGCGAGGCGCCGGGCGTCACGCTCGCGAGCGAGATTCGCACGCTGGACGGCGGCCTCCACGGCGAGTTCGAGCTGAAGAACGTCGAGGTGCCCGCCGCCGACCTGATCGGAGAGATCGGCCAGGGGCTGCCGAAGGCGCTCGAGAGCATGACGGCGCTGCGCCTTCGCGCGGCGGCCGCCGCCTGCGGCACCGCGCGGTGGACGCTCGACTACGCGCTCGACCAGGCGCGCCGCCCGCACCGGACCGGAGTGGCGCTCGGCGAGCGCGAGCAGGTGCAGGCCATGCTCGGCCAGAGCGCCATGGACCTCTTCGCCGCGCGCGGCGCGCTGTACGCGGCGGCGACCGCGGCGGAAGCCGGCGACGCCGAGACCGAGGTCGCGATGGCGAAGGCCGTCGCCACGGAGGCGGTGGCCCGCATCGTCGACCGCGCGATCCAGCTCTCAGGCGGCGCGGCCGTCGTCGAAGGGCATCCGCTGGCGCGCCTCTACCGGCTGATCCGCGCCTGGCGCATCGCCGAGGGCACCACCGAGATCCTGCGCCTCACCGTGGCGCGCCGCCTGCTCGCCGCCGACTCCGCACCCCCCCAGCCGGCATCCCCCCAGCCGGCACGCCAAGGAGACCGATCCGATGCGTCCCAATAGACTCCGTGAGCTGCTCCGCGCGCGGAAGCCGAGCCTCGGTACCCACATCCACTCGGCGTGGCCTGCCACCGTCGAGCTGGTCGGGCACGCCGGCATGTTCGACTACATCGAGTTCGCGGGCGAGTACGCGCCGTACGACCTTTTCGCGCTCGAGAATCTGGCCCGCGCGGTGGACGTGTTCCCCCACATGTCGGCCATGATGAAGATCGAGCAGCAGCCGCGCACCTACGTGGCCGTGCGGGCCATCGGCTCGGGGATCCAGAACGTGCTCTTCGCCGATCCGCGCACCCCGGAGGACGTCGCCGAGTGCGTGCGCGCGGTGCGGGCCGAGGCGCCCGGCCATGGCGGCGTGCATGGTGTCGGGATGAGGCGCGACGTCGGCTACGTGATCGACGTGGGGTCGCCGGCCTTCGTCCAGGCGCTCGATGACGCGGTGGTGGCGATCATGATCGAGAAGGCGCCGGCCGTGGACAACCTGGAGGCGCTGCTCGCGGTCAAGGGCGTGGACATGGTCCAGTTCGGCCCGGCAGACTACTCGATGAGCGTGGGGCTGGCGGGGCAGTGGGAGCACCCGAAGGTGCTGGAGGCCGAGCGCCGCATGATCACGACGGCGCTCGCGCTGGGCATCGCCCCGCGCGTCGAGATCAGCCGCCCGGAGCAGGCCAAGCCCTACCTCGACCTGGGCGTGAGCCACTTCTGCATGGGCTGGGACGTCGAGATCCTCTTCGAGTGGTTCAAGCGTGAGGGAGAGATCATGCGCAAGATCCTGAAGGGGCGCTAGCCATGCGGGCCTCGTTCTACGAGGGCGCGGGACGCTTCCGCACGGGCTCCGCGGCCGTCCCCACGGCGGCGGCAGGGGAGGCGCTCCTCGAGGTCAAGCGGGTCGGCATCTGCGGCACGGACCTGCACATCTTTCAGGGGCACCTCGACCACCGCGTGCCCAAGGGCGGCATCATCGGCCACGAGACCTTTGCCCAGGTCGCGGAGGCGCCGGCCGGCGGCGGCTTCGTCAAGGGCGATCGCGTCGTCGTCGAGCCGCTGCGTGTCTGCAACGCGTGCCGCGCGTGCAAGATGGGCGCGACCTGGCTCTGCTACAAGCTCCAGGTGCTCGGCGTCGACGTGCCGGGAGGCATGCAGGAGTACTGGGCCGTGGCGACGGAGCGCCTCATCAAGGTGCCCGCCGCGCTTTCGGACGACCACGCCGCCGTGATGGAGCCCCTCGCGATCGCGACTCACGACGTCACGCGCGCGAAGGTGAAGGAGGGCGACGCGGTGCTCGTCTTCGGCGGCGGGCCCATCGGCGCCCTGATCGCGCTCGTCGCCCGCCATCGCGGCGCCCGCGTCATGGTCTCGGAGGTCAACCCGTTCCGCGTCGACCTCTTGAAGGGCCTGGGGCTCGAGGTCGTGGGGCCCGGCGCGGACGTGGTCACGTCCGCCAACGACTGGACCGGTGGCGAGGGCGTGGACGTGGCCTTCGAGGTCACGGGCAACGCCGCGGCCGTCAGGCTCATGACCGACGCCGTGCGCGTCTGGGGCACCATCAGCGTGGTCGCCATCCACGCCGAGCCCATGGCGGTCAACCTCTACCCGATGTTCGCCCGCGAGCTGACGATGCACGGCAGCCGGCTCTACGCGCGCGCCGACTGGGAGGAGGCGATACGCCTGGCGGCCTCGGGCGCCGTCCCCGTGGGGCCGCTCGTCACCCATAAGATTCCGCTCGAAGGCCTTCAGCAAGGCATGGAGCAGGCGCTCCGCGGCGGCCCCGTGATGAAGGTCCTGGTGGACCTCACCGCCTGAGCGGCGGGCGCCCAGCGCCCGGTTGAGCGGTACGCTGGTCTGGAGTAGACTGGCCGCCATGCCGACAGCGCGGGTCAACGGGCTCTACCTTTTCTACGAGGAGCTGGGCGAGGGGACGCCGCTCGTCTTCGTCCACGAGTTCGCGGGCGAGGCGCGGAGCTGGCACCTGCAGGTGCGCTTCTTCGCCCGGCGCTACCGCACCATCGCCTACAACGCGCGCGGCTTCCCGCCCTCCGACGTGCCCGAAGACCCGAAGGCCTATTCCCAGGACCAGGCCGTGGAGGACATCCGCGGGCTGCTCGACGCCCTCGGCATCCCGAAGGCCCACATCTGCGGGCTCAGCATGGGCGGCTACGCGACGCTCCACTTCGGGCTGCGCTACCCCGAGCGCGCGCTGTCTCTCGTGGTCGCGGGCGCGGGCTACGGCAGCGTGGCCGGTGAGCGGGAGCGCTTCAGGCGCGACGTCGAGGAGACGGCGCGGCGCTTCGAGCAGGACGGCATGAAGGCGGTTGCCGAGTTCTACACGAAGGGCCCGACGCGCGTGCAGTTCTCGGACAAGGATCCCGCGGGCTGGCAGGAGTTCTACGACATGTTCTGTGCCCAGTCGGCCAAGGGCCATGCGCTCACGATGCGGGGAGTCCAGATGACGCGGCCGTCCGTCTACGAGCTCGAGGCCGAGATGGAGCGCCTGACCGTGCCGACCCTCATCGTCACGGGGGACGAGGACGAGCCGTGCCTCGAGCCCGCGCTGTTCATGAAGCGCAAGATCCGCTCCTCCGGCCTCGTGGTCATGCCCAAGGCCGGCCACACCGTCAACCTCGAGGACCCCGACGCGTTCAACCGGGCCGTCCTCGATTTCCTGACGGCGGTGGATGCGTCGCGCTGGCCGCTGCGCAATCCGGCCTCGGTCAGCGCCTCCGCCATCCTGCCGCCCGAACCCGCGAGACAAGGAGCATCCTCACGATGAGCCTGCCCCTCGACCCGTACAGCGTGATCGATCTCACGCGCGCGCGCTCGGGCCCGACCTGCGTGCGTCAGCTCGCCGATATGGGCGCTCACGTGATACAGATCTCCGCCCGCGAGGACACCGAAGGCGATTTCGTGCGGCGCGGCTTCGACTCGCAGAACCTGCACCGCAACAAGCGCTCCATGACGCTCGACCTCAAGTCGCCGGCCGGGATCGACATCATCAAGCGGCTCTGTGCCACGGCCGACGTCGTCGTGGAGAACTTCCGCCCCGACGTCAAGCACAGGCTCGGCATCGACTACGAGACGCTGTCGAAGCTGAACCCGCGGCTCATCTACGCCAGCATTTCGGGCTTCGGCCAGACGGGTCCCTATCGCGACCGCCCGGGCTACGATCAGATCGCGCAGGGCACGGGCGGGCTCATGTCGGTGACGGGGCTGCCGGGACAGGGGCCGGTGCGCGTCGGCATTCCCATCGCGGACCTGACGGCCGGGATTTTCCTCGCCCAGGGCGTCTTGGGCGCGCTCATCGAGCGCGAGCGCTCGGGCAAGGGGCAGTGGGTGCACACCTCTCTGCTCGAGGCGATGGTGACCATGCTCGACTTCCAGGCCGCGCGCTGGCTCATCGAGGGCACCATCCCGCCGCAGGCCGGCAACGACCACCCGACGGGCATTCCGACCGGCGTGTTCAAGACAGCCGACGGGCACATCAATATCGCCGCCTCGGGCCAGCACATGTTCCGCCGGCTCTGCGAGGCGCTCGGCACCGAGCCGCTGCTGGAGGACCCCCGCTTCAAGTTGGCGCCCGACCGCTCGAAGCACCGCAAGGCCTTGACCCTCGAGCTCGAGAAGGCGACGGCGCGCAAGACGAGCGCCGAGTGGGTGGAGCTGCTGAACGCCAAGGGTGTGCCGTCGGGCCCCATCCTCAACATCAAGGAGACGTTCGAGAACGAGCAGGTCCAGCACCTCGGGCTCGCGGTGCCGGTCAAGCACCATGCGCTGGGTGAGTTGCGCCTCCAGCGGCCGCCCGTGACGTTCTCGCGCACGCAGCCTTCGGTGCGCACCGCGTCGCCGGACATCGGCCAGCACACCGACGAGATCCTCGGCGAGCTGGGCTTCTCCGCCGACGACATCAAGGGGCTGCGCAAGGACAAGGTGGTCTAGCGGCCATGTCCGAGCACCTTGCACCGGCTGACGTCGCCGCGCTCCTCGAGAGCGCCGTCGCCGCCATCCGCGCCGAGGTGGAGGCGCTGCCCAAGGCCGTGACGACGTTTCACCCGGGCGAGGGGGAATGGTCGATCAACGAGGTGATCGGGCACCTGATCGAGGCGGAGCGGCGTGGCTTCGCGGGCCGTATCAAGATTTTCCTCGCTTCGAAGGATCCGCAGGTCGACGCGTGGGACCAGTACGAGGTGGCGCGGGGGCGCCGCGACGACATGAAGACGGCCGCCAAGCTCGTGGCCGAGCTCGAGCGCATGCGCGCCGAGAGCGTGACGCTCGTGCGCGGGCTCAAGGCGGCCGACCTCAAGCGCGGGGGCCAGCATCCCAAGGTGGGCTGGCTGCGCGTGGACGACATCCTCCACGAGTGGGTCCACCACGACAGAAACCACATCAAGCAGATCCACGGAAACGTGCAGGCTTGGGTCTGGCCGCACATGGGGAACACACAGAAGTTCTCCGGCGAGTAGAGCGGAACTATCTCGAACGGCCAGGCAGGGGAGGATGGCATGGCGCAGAACATGGATGCCGACGACGACTATTCCAGTCTTGGCGACCCTGAAGAGCGGTCGATCAGTCCCGCCGTGTTCGATGACACGGTCGACGTGCTCGTCCCCGCAGCGCCGATCTGCCTGCGCGACAGCGCGGTGGTGACCGACGCGGCGCACCGCATGGTGAGCGCGCGGCAGGCGGCGGTGCTCATCGTGGACGCGGCCGGCAGGCTCGCGGGCATCTTCACCGAGCGCGATCTCCTGACGCGCGTCGTGGGGCGCGGGCTCGATCCCAAGAGCACGGCACTCTCGGCCGTGATGACGCCCAATCCGGAAGTGCTCTCGGTCACCGATCGCGTCGCCTACGCCGTGCACTGCATGAGCGTGGCGGGCTATCGCACCGTGCCGTTGGTGGACCGCGATCGCAAGCCGGTCGGCATCGTGACGGTGAGCGACGTCATCCGCTGGCTCGCCAACCTCTTCCCGACCACCGTGCTCAACCTGCCCCCGGGAGGCGACGCCCTCAAGCGTCCCGGCGAGGTGGATTCGGGCTAATCACCCGTCTCTCCGGCCCCTCACCCTGCCCTCTCCCCAGAGGGGCGAGGGAAAAGCAAGTCCCCTCTCCCTTGGTGGTGGGGCTGACCATATTCCCTCTCCCCCATTGGGGGAGAGGGCAGGGTGAGGGGGTCAGGGATTCATCTTTCGGATCAAGGGCTGGAAGGCGGGGTAGAGCTGGGTGCGGTCGCAGATTCCGTCATAGCGATCGCGGAGCTTGCCTGCCAGCGTCTCCCAGGTTGCCGTGACAGCGAAGTGGTCGAGCGTCTCGTCGCTGATCAGATCCGCCATGCCCTGCCAGTCACCCTCGAGGCTCTTGGCGTGGAGTCTCGGCACGAGGTGGTCGAGCCCGTGGACGGCCAGCACGGCCTGGTCCGCGTCGAGGCGTAGAAGGCGATCTGCTGCTTCACGGCCTGCCTGCTGCGTTCGAGCTCGCCGGCGTCGTTTCCCACCACCACCATGGTCGAGGCGCGGAAGGTGAAGTCCTTGCGGGAGCGCCCCGACTTGGCGAGCCCCGCCTCCACTGCCGGATCCCAGATCGCGCGGAGCGCCAGCACCACCTCGCGCAGCCGCGGCCCCGGCGGCTCCCACTTCACCGAGAAGCGTCGCTCGTTGTGGGCCTTCACCTGGGTGCCGAGACCGAGGACGAAGCGGCCGCCCGAGGCCTTCTGGAGGTCCCAGGCCGTGTGGGCGAGGATCATCGGGCTCCGGGAAAAGGCGACGGCGATGGCCGTGCCCAGCTGGACGCGCGACGTATTGGCGCCCGCGACGGCCAGCGGCAGGAACGGGTCGTGCTTGGTTTCGGCCGACCAGAGCGCGCCCACGCCCAGCTCTTCCGCGCGCCGCGCATAGGCGGGGATCTCGCGGAGGTCGAATGTCATGAAGCCGAGATCGAGCTTCACGGACATGGGGCGCTCGGGGAACGGCTCAGTACTTGTGGATCGAGAACTCGATCTCCTTCTCCGTGAGGAACTCGAGCAGCACGGGAATGCCTTCCTCCGTCTTCTTGACGCCGCGCTGGATGGCCGCCACGATGTCGCCGGGCTCCGTCACGCGCTCGCCGTATCCGCCGAAGGCCTTGGCCATGTCGGCGTAGTTGCCCGAGATGTCGGTGCTGCGGAACTTCTCCGTCGCCGTCTTCATGATCGGCAGCTCGATCGCCATGGAGAAATTGTTGAGCAGGATCGACAGGATCGGGATGCGCTCGCGCACCGCCGTCTCGAAGTCCATGCCCGTGAAGCCGATGGCCGCGTCGCCCCAGACGTTGACGCAGAGCTTGTCGGGGTGCGCGAGCTTGGCGCCCATGGCGAGGCCCAGGCCGTAGCCTAGCTGGGTCGTCTTGCCCCAGCCGATGTAGGACAGCGGCTCCGTGCACTCCCAGAAGGGCGAGATCTGGTCGCGCGGGCTGCCCGCGTCGTGGGTGACGATGGTCCGCGCCACGTCCACCGTGTGCAGAAGGTCCCAGATCACGCGGTAGGGCGACAGGGGCTTGGCGCTCGAGGTGAGCTTGGGCATCCACTGCGTCATCCACTCGGTCTTGATGCGCTTGATCTCGGCCGTCACGGCCTGCGCGCGGCCCCGCGGCTTGCCGTTGAGGCGATCCTTGATCTCGACAAGGAGCGCGTCGAGGGTCAGGCCGGCGTCACCGACCAGCGCGTGCTCGGCCCGGATGTCCTTGTTGATGTCGGCGGGGTCCAGCGTCGCGTGGATGATGGGCTTGCCCTTTGGCATGGCCACGCCGTAGTTGGTCGTCGAGAAGCTGCAGCCGATGCCGAAGATGAGGTCGGCGTTCTTCAGGAACTCGTGGAGCTGCTTCGACACCGAGCGTCCGCCCGACCCGAGCGACAGCGGGTGGTTTTCGGGGAAGGCGCTCTTGCCCTGGAGGCTCGTCGTCACGGGCGCCTCGAGCAGCTCGGCCAGCCGGCGCAGCTGGCTCCAGGCCTGCGCGTAGTGGACGCCCTGGCCCGCGTAGATCACGGGCCGTTCGGCCGCGACCAGCGCGGCGGCGACTTCGGCGACAGCGCGCGGGTCCGGGCCGAACCGCATGCGCGGCGCGGCGACGTAGACGAGCGGCTCCGGAATCTCTTCCTGGAAGACGTCCGTCGGGAACTCGATCAAGACGGGGCGCGGGCGGCCGTTCTTGACCTGGGTGAAGGCCCGGCGCAGCGCGTCCGGCACGGCGTCGGGCATGGTCACCTGCTCGATCCACTTGGTGACGTGCCGGTAGTTGAGGAAGGAGTTGAAGTTCGGCGGGATATTGGTGATGCGCCGCGGGTAGCCGCCCGGCAGCACCACGATGGGCACGGAGTCGCCGTAAGCCTGCGCGACGCCACCGAAGGCGTTCTCCGAGCCGGGCCCCTGCTGCATGGTGAAGACGCCGATCTTTTGCCCCGAGGTGACGCGGCTCACGGCATCGGCCATGTGCAGCCCCGTCCGCTCCTGCCGCACGATGATGGTGCGGATGTCGGCCTGGGCGGCCGCCTCGATGATGGGGTTGACGGGATAGCCGATGAGGAACTTGACGCCTTCACGCTTCAGGATTTCCGCGACCGCCGCGACCGCCTTCATGAGCGCTCTCCTTTAACAAGAGGGGTCCAGGTGACGACGCCGGCCATGCTACCATGTCGCCGCGTCCTATGACTGACTCCGACATCATCTGGCGTCCCACCCCCGAGCGCATCGAGCGCGCGCGCCTGAGCAAGTTCATGCGCGGACACGGCCTCGCCTCGCTGGACGCCCTCCAGCGGCGGAGCGTGGACGACCCGGAGTGGTACTGGGACGCCGTCTCCAAGGACCTGGGCTTCCGCTGGATGAAGCCCTACACCCGCGTGCTCGACACCTCGCGCGGGATCGCCTGGCCGCGCTGGTTCACGGGCGGCCTCATGAACCTCTCCGACAACTGCGTGGACCGCCACGTGGATCAGGGCCGGGGTGAGCAGGCGGCCATCATCTGGGAGGCCGAAGACGGAGCGGTCCGCACGTGGACCTACCGGGAGCTGTCGCGAGACGTCAACCGTCTCGCGAACGTCTTGAAACATCTGGGCGTCGGGGCGGGGGATTCGGTGGGGCTCTTCCTCCCGATGTCCGCCGAAGCCGCCATCGCGCTCATGGCCATCTGCCGCATCGGCGCGATCTACTCGCCTTCGTTCTCGGGCTACGGCGCCCAGGCCGTGGCCGCGCGCCTCCAGGACTGCGACGTGAAGGTGCTCATCACCGCCGACGGCTTCCCGCGCCGCGGCCAGACGGTCAAGATGAAGGAGGTGGCCGACGAGGCGGCGGCGCTCTCGCCGTCGGTGAAGCATCTCCTCGTGTTGAAACGCCTCGACCGCAACGTGCCGTGGACGCCCGGGCGCGACGTCTGGTGGCACGAGGCGATCGAGCGCGAGTCGGCCGAGTGCCCCGCGCTGCCGGTGGATGCCGACCGGCCCTGCTGCATCACCTACACGTCGGGGACGACGGGCAAGCCCAAGGGCGTGGTGCTGACCCAGGGCGGGCTCCAGATGAAGATCGGTCACGACGCGGCGTACTTCTTCGACCTGGGATCGAACGACCGCTTCTTCTGGCTCACCGACATGGGCTGGGTCATGGGCACCATCCTCATCCTGGGCGGCTTGACGAACGGCGCAACGCTCGTGCTCTTCGAAGGCACGCCCGACTATCCCAAGCCCGACCGCCTGTGGGCCATTGCCGAGCGGCACCAGGTCACGGTCATGGGGCTTTCGCCGACAGCGGTGCGCGCGCTCATGCCCCACGGCGAGGAGTGGCCGCGCGCCCATGATCTCTCGCGCCTTCGCATCTTCGGCTCGACGGGCGAGCCCTGGAACCCCGAGCCCTACCGCTGGGTCTTCGAGCACGTCGGGGGCGGCAAGGTGCCCATCATTAACTACTCCGGCGGCACGGAGATCTCGGGCGGCATCGTCACCTCCTTCCCGATCGCGCCCATCAAGCCCTGCTCCTTCAACGGCCCGTGCCCGGGCATCGCGGCCGACGTCTTCGGCGAGGACGGCAGCCCGGTGCGCGGCCAGGTGGGCGAGCTCGTCATCACCAGGCCCTTTCCCGGGATGACCGCGGGCTTCTGGAAGGAGCCCGACCGCTACATCGAGACCTACTGGTCGCGCTGGAAGGACGTCTGGGTGCACGGCGACTGGGCCTATATCGACGAGGACGGCTTCTGGTTCGTCACGGGCCGCTCCGACGACACGCTCAAGATCGCCGGCAAGCGCGTGGGCCCCGCGGAGGTCGAATCGGTGCTGGTGAGCCATCCGGCGGTGGCCGAGGCCGCCGCCATCGGCGTGCCCCACGAGATCAAGGGCGAGGCCGTGGTCTGCTTCGCCGTGCTGCGCCCGGGTACCACGTGGACCGAGAAGCTCCGCGACGAGCTGTCGGACCTGATCGCCCGCCAGATGGGCAAGGCGCTCAAGCCCGAGCGCGTGCTGTTCGCCGCCGAGCTGCCCAAGACCCGCAGCGCCAAGATCATGCGCCGCGTGATCCGCGCGACTCATCTCGGCAAGGACCCAGGCGACCTCTCCTCCCTCGACAACCCGGGCGGCATCAAGGCCATCGCCGACGCGCGCTGACTGCGCTTGAGGTGTACGACCGCAGCCCCGGGTGAAAATCGGCGCTCTCTACTGTCCGCGCAGGGGCCGTCGGGCGCGGCCGCCGGCCAGTCTCGTCAGATCCGATAGGTGGCGCCAACGCGCTCCACGGGCGTCACGAGCACAAGGCCCATTTTCAAGGGCCGAGAGCGTAACTCGCGGGCTTACTGACGGAGGCGCGGGTTGAGGGCGTCGTTCAGCCCCTCGCCCACGAGATTGATGGCCAGCACCGTGAGCAGGATGGCCACACCCGGGATGGCGCAGAGCCACCAGCTGAGGCGCAGCACACCGCGGCCGGCGCCCACCTGGAAGCCCCAGCTCATCACGTTTGGATCGGAGAGGCCGAGGAAGGACAGCCCCGATTCGATCAGGATCGCCGTGGCGACCATGAGCGAGGCCAGCACGATGATCGGCGCCAGGCAGTTGGGCAGGATGTGGCGGACGATGATGCGCCCATCCCGCATGCCGAGTCCGATGCACGCCTGGACGAAGTCGCGCCGGCGCATGGTGAGGAACTCTCCCCGCACGAGCCGTGCCACCGCGGGCCAGGAAACCACCGCGATGGCGATCACCGTGGAGGAGAGCGAGGAGCCGAGCACCGCCACCAGCACAATGGCGAAGAGGAAGGACGGGATCGTCTGGAAGAACTCCGTCACACGCATGAGGAGATCGTCCACGGCCCCGCCGTAGAAGCCGGCGAGCCCTCCCAGCAGCGTACCTACCGAGACCGCCACCGCTGTTGCCACGAGCCCGATCATGAGCGACGTGCGCGCGCCGTGAATGATGCCCGCCGCCACGTCGCGACCGAGGGTGTCCGTGCCGAAGAGGAACTCGCCGAAAGGCGGAGAGAGCGGCTTGCCCGCGAGCCTGAACGGGCTGTCCGGGCTGATCACCGGCGCCGCCACCGCCAGGAGGACGACGGCGCCCAGTATGCCCAGTCCCAGCACCGCGGCGCGGTTCCGTCGATAGCGGTGGAGGAAGGCGCCCATCACGCCACTTCGATGCGAGGGTCGAGGAGCGTGTAGACGATGTCCACGGCGAGGTTGACCACGACCACCGTGCAGGCCGAGAGGAAGAAGATGCCGAGGAGGAGATTGAGGTCGCGCGCGAACAGCGACTGAAAAGCCAGGAGGCCGAGCCCCGGCCAGCCGAACACCGTCTCGACGATCACCGAGCCACCGAGGAGCCCGCCCGTCTGGAGCCCCGCCATCGTCACCACCGGTAGGAGCGCGTTTCTGAGCGTGTGGGCCCAGATGATGCGCCGCTCCGAGAGCCCCTTGGCCCGCGCCGTCGTCACGTAGTCCATGCCCGACTGCTCGAGGAGCGAAGCGCGCATGAGCCGCGTGTAGAGCGCCATGTAGAAAAGGGAGAGCGACCCGGCCGGCAGGATCAGGTGCCGGCCGATGTCGAGCGCACGCTGCCAGCCGGTGTTGAAGGCGCCGATCGACTCCATGCCGCTCGTCGGCAGCCACCCGAGCCTGATCGAGAAGAGCACGATCAGCATGAGGCCCAGCCAGAAGAGCGGTGTCGCGTAGGAGACGAGGGCGAAGATCGAGATGAACGTGTCGCGCCAGCGGTTGAACCCCGTCGCGGCGAGGAGCCCCAGGAGCGAACCCAACCCGACCGAGACGACCAGCGTCGTTGCCGTCAGGAGGAGGGTCGGCCCGAGGCGGCCCAGGACCAGGTCCGCGACCGGCCGGTCGTGGCGGAAGGAATAGCCCAGGTTGAGCGTCAGGATGTTCCGCGCGTAGGTCAGGAGCTGAAGCGCGAGCGGCCGGTCGAGGCCGAAGCGCGCCCGCAGCTGGGCCATGTACTCGGGCGTGGCCGAGCCCGCCTCGCCCGCCAGCACTGTCGCCGCGTCCCCCGGCGCCAGATGCAGCAGGCAGAAGTTCAGGATGACGATGGCCAGGACGATCGGGACGGCCTGGAGCAGCCGGCGCCCGACGTACCGGAGCCGCGGGGTCACCCGCTACTGCTTCATCGAGGCCCGGTCGAAGTTGCCGTAGACACCGAGCGGGCTCGTGACGACGTCCTGGAAGCGGTTGTTGTACACGTTGACGAACTGCATGTCGAAGAGCCAGACGATCGGGCTGTCCTCGACCACGATCTTCTGGAACTCCTTGTAGAGCGCCGCGCGCTTGGCCGCGTTGGACTCGATCGTCCCCGACTTCAGCAGGTCGTCCACCTTCGCGTTCGAGTAGCGGGTGCTGTTGACGAAGACCGTGCCCTGGCGGATCTGGTCCGTCAGGTACTGCCGGTGCACGCCCAGGACGGGGTCGGCCAGGTTGTAGTAGAAGTCGGAGGTGAGGTCGAAGTCGTAGTTGGTGAAGATCCGCTTGAGCCAGGTGGGCACGTCCTCGTGGCGGAGCGTCACGTCGATCCCGACCTGCCCCAGCGTTTGCTTGATGTACTCGCCGAGCCGCTGCCACTGCTCGCCGTAGGGCAGGATGTCGTGGGTGATCTTGAAGCGCATGCCGTCGGGTCCGCGCTTGAGTCCCGCGGCGTCCAGCAGCTGGTTGGCGCGCTGGATCCGGTCTGCCGCGTCGTAACGCCGGACCTCGTTGGTGTAGAGGCCCGTCTTCGCGAAGTTGGCGTTCAACGGCCCCGTCGACGGCCGCCCGAACCCGAACCAGATGTTCTCGATGATGAACTTCCGGTCGATGGCGTAGGCGATCGCCTGGCGCACTTCCTTCTTGTCGAGCGGCGGGTGCTTGCCGTTGATCTCCAGGAGCGTGATCGGGTTGACCATCGAATAGCCTTCGAGCGTGACCGCGATGTGGGGCAGGGCCTTCAAGCGGTTCACGTCCACGAAGGGGATGGCGTCGAAGGCGGCAAAGTGCACCTCGCCCTTCTCCATGGCGGCCGAGCGCGTCGAGGGATCGGGGATGAAGCGCGCCACGATCCGGTCGAGATAGGGCTGCCCCGGCTTCCAGTACTGCTCGTTCCTGTCGAGACGGATGAACTGCCCCTTGTCCCACTCGACGAACTTGAAGGGCCCCGTGCCCACGGGCTTGTTGGCGTTGGGGGCGTTCTTCGGATCCTGCCCCTCGAAGAGGTGCTTGGGCAGCATCGGTGACTCGTAGCCCGACAGCGCCCGCAGCACGTAGGGCGCAGGCTGGTCGAGCTTGAAGACGGCCGTGGACTCGTCAGGCGTCTCGATGTCCACGACCGAACGGAAGGTGTTGGGCCCCCGGGGGTGGACTTTCTTCAGCACCTCCATCACGGAGAACTTGACGTCCGCGCTCGTGAGGGGCTTGCCGTCGTGGAAGCGCACGCCCTTGCGCAGCTTGAAGGTAAGGCTCCTGCCGTCCGGGGCCACCTGCCAGGATTCGGCCAGGCTCGGCAGCGGGTTCAGGTTGAAGTCGTACTCGAGGAGGCCGTCGTAGATCTTTGCCGTGACCTGCCCGATCGGTCCCGATGTGGATAGATAGGAGGCGAGCGTGGGCGGCTCAGGCTGAACCAGCATGATGAGCGTGCCGCCGCGCTTGGGCTGCGCGTGCGCCGGGCTCGGCTCCGCCGCGAGCAGGCCGACGACGACTGCCAGTGCCCCGATCGTGATCGTGCAGAGTTGCCTGCGCATTGTGCTCCTCCCTCGGGATTGATGGTCGCCGATGTTAGCAGGGGGCCGAGAAGCGCGCAAGGCGGCGTCTCGTGACGGCGCGCCCACCAGTTACGTCTCGCGGTAGCGCGTCTCCAGCAGGCGGAGAAATGCGCGCCGCTTCGTGGCGGAAATGGGGCGCGGGAGATCGAGCGACGTCCAGGCGCCGCGGACCTTGACGTCGGCCGGGCGGCGGCCGCCTTCGACCAGATGGAAGTGCAGGAAGGGTTGCCGGCGCGCGTAGAAGACACCGGGCGATTTCTCGAGGATCCCCGGCCACCTGCGCAGCGCGGCCAGCACGTCAGCTATGTCGTCGAGCGGCGCGGGTGGGCAATGGGCCACGGATCCATTCTCGGGCCGGAGTATACACGGGGCGACATGGATCGCGAGGCCGCAGGAGACGCGGGCGAATGCACTGCCCGGCTAAGGGCCTTGAGGCTGGTCCAGAAAGTTCCGCGCGTGCGTCTCGATGCCGGGGCCCGCGCTTCCCGCGGGCGCGGCGAGGACCTCGGCCAGCGAAAGGAGCGACTTCTGGTGCTGCGAGTGGTCTGTGTCCGGCACGGCCGGCGCCGCCGGCGCGGCTCTGAGGCGCGCGGCAAGGTTGGTCAGCGTTACCTCTCGTGGCTGTGGCAGCAAGTTGCGATCGAAGGTCTCCGCGGCGGCGTCGCGCGCGGTCAGGAAGCGGGGCAGTCCGAACATCTTCTTGATCGTCGCCGGCAGCGAGGTGTGATCGTAGGTCGTGTGATCGGCGACGCCTTCGGCGACCCACGGCGAGACCAGGATCGCCGGCACGCGCAGGCCGAGCCGGTCGAAGCCGAAGGACGCTTTCGCGGAGGTCGAGTCCGGCACGACGGCGGACGGCGGCTTGACGTGATCGTAGAATCCACCGTGCTCGTCGTACAGGAGCACGAAGAGCGTCTGGCGCCACACGGCCTCCTCACCCCGGAGGGTGTCGTAGATGTTGGCGATCAGACGCTCGCCTTCGAGCACCGAGTGCGGCGGATGCTGATCGTTGGCCGGCCAGCCCGGCGCGCTGAATCCCCGCGGCTCGATGAAGGCATACTCCGGCAGGTTGCCACCGGCGACATCCCGCGCAAACGCTTCGAACTGCACGAACCGATCGACATGCCGGTGCAGGTTCCGCAAGGCGAAGGTCTGGGCGTAGTCGTCGAAATAGACCTTCCAGCTGTGGCCCTCGTCCATCAGGCTCTCGAAGATCGAGCGCATCCGGTACGGCGAGCCCCAGAAGTTCGAGGCGAGCTGCGCGGCCGTCTCCGGCGTGTCGAGCAGACCATTGGCGGTCGCCGCGTGAAGAAAAAAACGATTGGGCCATGTCGGGCCCGGCAGCGAGGAAAACCACCGATCGCACACCACGAAATTCTGCGCCAGAGAGGAAATGACGGGAACGAGGCCGGTGTCCAGGCACTGCATGATCGTCTTGCCGGCCTCGAGCCCGATCGGGCGGCCACCCTTCCCGGGCTGCTCCGCATAGCTCAGGACGAAGCCGTTGTTGGTGGGCACGGGCGGATCAGGCACCTGCCGCTGCCCGAAGAGCTGGACCGTGGCGTCGTCGAGGGAATGCCCGGGGCTTGGATCCGTCACGTAGGCGGCCGGCGTCGTCGCCCGGCTCACCGTCACCAGATCCCCCGCGTCTGGCGGCGACGCCGGATTGCTCTCGCTGCCGGTCAGGCCGTCGAGCCTCTGGGCGGGATCAGGCAGCGTCACCCAGCCGAGCAGCCGATCGAACGACTGGTTCTCGAGGACGAGCACGACGACGTGGCGGATGCCATCCGGGCTCATGTCGCGGCGGTGGCGGCGTCGAAGACCGATTTCGCGTTCTTGGCGATCGCGCCCGGATCCTTGGAGATGATGGCGGCGGCCAGCCCGACGGCCGCCGTCGCGATGGAGATCACCTTCCCGACTTCCTTGACCGTCTTCACGGCCTTCTGGGCCGCCGCCGTCGACGCCTGGACCTTCTGGGCGCCCGGGTCGGACTCGTCGAGCGCCAATCCGACCGCCTTGGTGACCATGTCCGACGACGCGTTGAGGAGCGACCACTCTTCGTTCTCGAGCGTCTTGCGCGTGTCGTCGGTGAGCGTGGCCCAGTTCTTGAACCGGTACTCTCCAATCGCGACGGACAGATCGTGGAACGCCTTGGAAAGCTTGAACGCGTCGTCCGAGGTCAGTGGCATAGTCCCTCCGTCTTAGTAGAAGCTTCGGATCGCGTTGACAGCCTTCTTGAGCCGACCCGTGTATTCGTGGATCTCCGCCTGGACCTCGGCCTTCGACAGCTCGTGCCGCGTCTCGTACAGCTTGTGGTGTCCCGCGGCGATCGTCTTGAGCACGACGACATAGTTTTGGATCGCCACCTCGTGGTCTCTGATTTGCCCTTCGCGCATCTCGCGCCACTCGCCGAGCGCCGCCAGGCCGGCCGGGTCACGGCTCGTGCGCTGCAGCTCGGTGTAGTACTTGTTGAGAGCCTCCCTCTCGTTGCCGACGTCCTGCACGAAGCCCCTCTCGACAATCCCCACCAACGCTCCCACCACGACCTGGAACGAACCGTCGGTCTGCTCGATCAGCGCCACGAGCTTGCCCTGGCGCCAGCGATCGGTCGCCGCCGTCACCAAGAGCTTGGATACCGCCGCGATCGCCGTCGCCTCGTTCGGATCCGCGAACTTTCCGGCCTGCAGGGCGCTCCCGAGCCCGTCGAGCTGCTTGTCATAGGTCGTCAGTCCATCGGCGGCCAGCTGACCAAGCGCGCTCATGTACGCCTGCACAAGCCGTTGACGCAGGAGCAGCGGCTCCTCCTGCGCTTTTCGTTCCGCCGCAATACGCGTGAGGACGGGCCGTTGAGATTCCGGCTCGTACCGCATCATCCGCGCCGGCGTGGCGACATACCCGCTGACGAGCTGTGAATACTGCGCCGCGTCCGACGAGGTGTTGGCGAAGTCCCGGATAGCGCCGAGGTTGGCGCAGCCGCCCGCGAGAAGGGCGAGCCACGCCACGGCAATGAATCGACGACCGTGTCCCGAGCGATGTCGCCTCATTGAGCCTCCTTCCGTCCAGGGGTTCCGGGCGCGCGCGGCGCCCGGGACGCCGGGGCAATCAACCCAACTGTCGCAGCCAGTCGCTCGCCTGGTCGGCCATCTTCTCCGCGCGATCGTGGCCGTTTATCACCTGGCGAGCATTATAAAAGTCCTGCGTGCTGTTGTTCACGAAATCGGCGAGCCGCCGCCCGGTGTCGAAACGCAGGACGTTTCGCCTGAAAGATACCCCAGGTGGCCTCAACTCGTCGCCGGAAGTTACCGATCGGCCTTGACGCCAGCGCCGGCGAGCAGCACTCCCAGCGACACGACTACCATCGCGGCGGCGAGGCCCCAGAAGACGGCCGGGTAGGCGCCGAGGGCCAGCAGCAGGAGCGAGGCGCCGACGGGCCCGATTGCGCGGGCGCCGTTGGCGCCCAGCGCGACGGCGCCGCCGATGGCGCCGTAGTGGCGCGGGCCGAAGATCCGCGCCAGCGAGGTCGCGCGCGACAGCGTCGACATCCCGTTCGAGGCGCCCATCACGATGATGAAGGGCACCGCCGTCCCCATCAGCGCGATCAGCGGGATTTGCCCCAGTCCCACGGCCTGGCCGAAGAAGACCGACGCTACCATCCAGCGCGCGCCGAGCCGGACCGAGATCGGCACGAAGATCATCCGCCCGGGCACTTGCACGGCTCCCATCCAGCCGATGATCGCGGCGGCCAGCGTGGCCGAGTAGCCGCGGTCCACGAGGAAGGGGATCAGGTGGACACTGACGGCGGCAGTCGCGAAGTTGCCCACGAAGAACGCGATCGACAGGACCCAGAAGACGGGCGTGCGCGCGGCCTCGCCCAGCGTCATGCCGGACACCGCCGCCGGGGCGCCATCGGCGCTGCGACTGGCGGCTCGGGCGGGGCCGCGCCGCAGCACGAGGGCGTGGATCGGGATCGTGATGACCGCCAGCACGACCGCGAGGATGGTGAGCGCGGCGCGCCAGCCGCTTCGCTCCAGCAGCCAGGCCTCGATCGGCATGAAGATCGTCGAGGCGAAGCCTGCCGCGAGCGTCACCGTGAGCAGCGCGCGCTCGGGGCCTCGGCGGAACCACGAGACCACGACGGCGAAGGCTGGTTCGTAGAGCGTCGCTGCCATCGCCAGGCCCATGAGGAACCACACCGCATAGAGCGCCGGCAGGCTCTCGACGCGCGCCCACGCGAAGGTCAGTGCCGCCGCCAGGCAGGAGCCGACCGTCATCAGCCCGCGTCCGCCGTGGCGGTCGATCCAGCGTCCGACGGGCAGGGCCGCCAGCGCCGCGACGCCGAGCCCGATCGAAAACGCGGCGGTGATCGCGACGCGCGAGGCGCCCAGGTCGCGCTCCATCGCGCGCAGGAAGACCGGGAAGCCGTAGTAGATGATGCCCCAGGTCACTGTCTCGGTGATCGAGACGGCGGCGACGATAGTCCAGCCGTAGTAGATGTCGCGCGAGCCGAGGCGGATCGAGGGAGCGGGCGCAGGGGTCACAGGCCAGCCATTGTAGCGTGCTTCACGCCATCCGTTGGGGCAGGTGGGGCGCCGCCGGACCTCTTGACCACGCCCGGCGCCGCCCGTAGCATACGGGCCGACCGCATGCGCAGCTACGTCGTCCGCAGGATTCTCCAGTTCGTCCCCGCCCTCATCGGGGCGTCCCTGCTGATCTTCGTCCTGATGCGGCTCGTGCCGGGAGACATCGCCGAGATCCTCGTGTACCAGACGGGCTCCGAGACGAGCGGTGTCCAGCAGAAGCAGATCCAGCGGATCCGGCAGGAGCTGGGGCTGACGGAGCCGGTCATGGTCCAGTACCTCTCGTGGATGCGCGCCGCGGTGCGCGGGGATTTCGGCAATTCCTATACGCAGCGCCGGCCGGTCTGGGACATCCTCGCCGAGCGCTTCCCGCGCTCGATGGAGCTGGCTATCCTCACGCTCGCCATCGCGCTCATCTGGGCCATCCCGCTCGGCGTGATCTCGGCCGTGCACCAGAACGGCCCGCTCGACTACCTGGCGCGCATCGCGAGCCTGAGCGGCTTGAGCATCCCGCTCTTCGTCTCGGGGGCCCTGATCCTCTACGGGCTCGTCCGCCTCTTCCACTGGATCCCGCCGCTCGAGTTCGTGGCCTTCACCGAGAACCCGCTGGACAACCTCAAGCAGCTGATCTGGCCGGCGCTGGCGCAGGCGTACTATATCAGCGCGCCGATCACGCGGCTCACGCGGTCGCAGATGCTGGAGGTGATCCGCCAGGACTACGTGCGCACGGCGCGCGCCAAAGGCCTGGCCGAGCGCGCGGTCGTCTACCGCCACGCGCTCCGGAACTCGCTCCTGCCCGTCGTCACCTTCGTCGGCTGGTGGGGCGGCCGCCTCCTGGGCGGGCTCGTCATCATGGAGATCATCTTCGTCGTGCCGGGCATGGGCACGGCGCTCGTCCAGGCGGTGAGCCAGCGGGACTACCCGACCGTGCAGGCCATGGTCTTCGTCATGGCCGTCGTCTTCCTGGTCGTGAACCTCGCCGTGGACCTGCTCTATGTCTGGCTCGACCCGCGGATCCACTATGCGTGACACGACGGCCGCGCTCGGCCGCCTACTCCGCCGCCAGCCCCTGGGCGCGGCCGGCGGGGTCATCGTCCTCGTGCTGATCGCGGTCGCCGTGCTGGCCCCTCGGCTGGCGCCACACGGCCCGAAGGAGGCGGGCTTCGCGCCGTACCTGGCGCCGAGCGCCGAATTTCCCATGGGCACCGACCAGCTGGGGCGCGACATGCTGAGCCGCGTGATCTGGGGCGCGCGGCTGTCCCTCTACGTCGGGCTCGTGTCCGTCGTCTTCGGCATCACGGCGGGCTCGCTCTGGGGCGCCGTCACCGCCTATCTCGGCGGCGTGGCCGACACCGGCAGCCAGCGAGTCGTGGACAGCGTCATGGCCCTGCCGCCCATCATCCTGGCGCTGGCGCTGATGGCGGCGCTCGGCCAGTCGGTGAACAATGTCATCATCGCATTGGTGGTCTTGCTCACGCCCACGGCGGCCCGCACGGTCCGTTCCATCGCGCTGGGCATCATCGCCTCGCCGTACATGGAGTCGGCGCGCGCCGTCGGAGCCTCGAATCGGCGAATCATCGCCCGTCACCTCATCCCCAACTGCATGGCCGGCTACATCGTCCTCGTCACGACCAATGTCTCCTATGCCATCGTCGTGGAGGCCTCGCTGAGCTTCATCGGGGCGGGGGCGCCGCCCGACGAGCCCTCGTGGGGCGGCATGCTGACGGCCGGAATCCAGGCCATCGAGACCGCGCCGTGGATGATATTCTTTCCGGGATTGGCGATCAGCCTGGCGGTGTTCGGGCTGAACCTCTTTGGCGACTCGATCCGTGATGTCACCGACCCGCGCCTGCGCGGCGGGCTCGGTTGAGCACCAGCGCAAAGGAGCGCGATCAATGACGATCTCGAAGGCTCTCCACATCCTGGCAGGACTCATGCTGATCGCGGCGCTCGCCGCGTCCGCGGCGCAGGCGCAGGACAAGCCGCGCCCCGGCGGCATTCTCACGTGGTTCGACTACGGCGATCCGGGCCGGCTGGACGTCCACGCCGAGTCTCCGCTGGTCGTCCAGCAGGCGACGGCGGGCGTCTACAGCGGGCTCCTGCATTACGACCCGGACGATCCCTCCAAGGTCGTCGGCGACCTGGCCGAGCGCTGGACGGTCTCGCCCGACGGCAAGACCTACACCTTCCATCTGCGCAAAGGCGTCAAGTGGCACGACGGCCAGCCCTTCAGCGCGGCCGACGTCAAGGCCTCGTTCGACCGCATCCTCAACCCCGACTTCCAGAGCCCGAAATGCGGCGCCTCGCTCAAGCCGATGGTGGCCGCGGTCGAGATGGTCGACGCGAATACCGTCCAGTTCAGGCTCAAGTTCCCCGCCGCGCCGTTTCTGCCCTCGCTGGCCTCGGCCTGGTGCCGCGTGGCCGCGAAGCACATCCTGGCGAAGTACGGCGACCTGAACCAGCCGGAAGCGCAGATCGGCACGGGGCCCTTCAAGTTCAAGAAGTACGAGCGCGGCAGCGTGATCGAGTGGGAGAAGAATCCGAACTATTTCATCCCGGGCCTGCCGCATGTGGACGGCGTCAAGCAGTTCATCCTCGTCGGCGGGCCGACCCAGCTCGCCGCCGCGAAAGCCGGCAAGATCATGCTCTGGGACGCCTGGCCGCCCATGCGCAAGACGCAGGCGGACGAGCTCGGCCGAGCCCGGCCGGACGTGGACATCTACCAGGCATCCATCAACACGATCTTCCTGATCTATCTCAACTCGAAGAAGCCGCCCTTCGACAACCCGGATCTCCGGCGGGCGGTCAACCTCGCGATCGACCGCCAGGAGCTGGTCGCCAAGGCGCTCGAGGGCGCCGGCGTGCCGTGCGGCATCCTCGACCCCAAGCTGTCCGGCGACTTCGCCCTGCCGTTGGAAGAGGTCAACAGGATCCCCGGCTGCCGCCAGCCGAAGGACCAGGACATCGCCGAGGCCAAGAAGCTCGTCGAGAAGCACCACCCGAACGGCGTGGACATCGAGATCGCGGTGCGCTCCGTCGGCAACTACGTGGACCGCGCCCAGCTCGTCATCGCCCAGCTCCGCAAGGCCGGCATCCGCGGGACGCTCAAGACCCACGAGAGCGCGGCCGGCTACGCGGCCTTCGGCAAGGGCGACTTCACGGTGATCGCCACCCAGGACCGCGCCATGGACGTCAACGATCCCTCGGGCGTCTTTCATATCGCCTACACCACCGAGGGGGGCAGCAACTACGGCCGCATGTCCGATCCCAAGATCGACGAGCTGGCGGAGCGCGCGCTGAAGGAGTCGAACAAGGACAAGCGCCGCCAGGCCTACTGGGAGCTCCAGCGCTACATCCTCACCCGCGGCGACACCGCCACCGTGGCCGTGGCGTGGGTGGAGGGCTGGTTCTTCAAGGACAAGAAGCTCCAGAACTACAAGCCGGGGCTCACCGTCTACGACAACAATACGTTCATGAGGGTGTGGCTCACCCCGTAGCCACAGCGCCGGGGCCCGAGCGATGGATGCCGTCGGCTTCTTCCTGACCCGCTACGGCGAGGTCCACAAGGGGCTGGTGGACGGCCTCTTTGGGAGCCTCTCCGAGTCGAAGCTGCGCGCGCGGCCCCATCCCGGCGTCAACACCGTCGCGTGGCTCCTCTGGCACTCGGCGCGCATCGAGGACGTCGCGGTCAACCGCTTCCTCGCCGACCGGCCCCAGGTGCTGGAGGAATGGGGCAGGCGCCTCGCGGCGCCGCGCCGCGACGTCGGCACGGGCATGAGCGACTCCGAAGTGGACGAGCTCTCCGCGCGGATCGACCTCCACGCGCTGCGCGGCTACTGGGACGCGGTGACCGACCGGACGCTCGCCGTCGTCGAGACGCTGCGCGGAACGGATCTCGACGCTCCGGTGCAGGGCGAGCGAGTCAGGAGCGTGGTCCTCTCCGAGGGCATCGTCGCCCCCGGCGCCGAGTGGCTCACGGAATTCTGGGCCAGCGGCCGGAGCCGCGCTTGGACGCTCGCCCAGACGGCGCTCCTGCACCCCTACGGCCACTACTACGAAGCCCGCGTCGCGGCCGGCCTCTTGGGCTCGCCGAGTCCCTGAGCCAGCGAAGCGTTCTGGAGCGCCTTGCGGACCTCGGCGAGGCGGGCGAGGGAGCCGAGGACCTTCGGGTGATCGCCCGTCAGATGACGGACGATGATGTCGGTGTAGCCGAGAGGCTCGAGTGCGCGAAACTTCTCCGAGACCTCCTCGATGGATCCCCACACGAGGGCGGCAGGGTCGAAGCCGCGATACCCCGCCTTGACCATGGCTTTGCCGACCGCGTCCGCCTCGGCCGAGGACTCTCCCACGTAGACGTCCCGCCTGATCGCCACCGCCATCGGCTTCCTGCCGTATTTCGCGCAGCCGTCGAGATACCAGGCCGCCTGCTCGCGCGCTTTTTCCAAGGTGAGGCCGGGCGAGGCGAGCCAGCCGTCGGCGATGCGGGCCGCGCGGTCGATGGAGACCCGGGCGCTGGCGCCGATCCAGTACTCCACGGGCTCGGCGGGGCGCAGCTCGACCCGGGCGTTCTCGACGACGAAGCGGCCCTGGGAGGATACGATCTCGCCCGCCAGCAGGCGCTTGACGAGGCCGAAGGATTCCTCGAAGGCCGAGGGGCGCTGCTTGATGTCGGCGCCCATGGCGAGGAACTGCGCCTCGTCGGCGCCGAGCCCACACTGGAAGATGAAGCGGCCGCGCGCGATGGCGGCCAGCGTGCCGACCTGCTCGGCGATCAGCACGGGGTTCCAGAGCGGCAGGAGGAAGAGGCAACCGGCCGGCTTGTCATGCCACTCGGCGAGGAGCCGCCCCAGCATGGGCACGTTCTGGTAATAGAGGTGGGGCGTCGCGTGGTGGTCGCCCACGAAGAGCGAGTCGAGCCCCGCGCGCCGCGCCGCGGCGGCGCGCTCGATCATCCAGCGCGCGCCCTCACGTGGGTCGGCGGTGTGGTGCTGGCTCGTCAGCGAGATGCCGAGTCTCATCGCGTGTCTCCCCGTTTAGAGCACCAGCAGCAGGCCGAGGGCCGCGAGGAGGCCCGCGCCGCCGCCGAAGTAAAAGGTGGACGAAGGGCCGAGGAGCGTCCAGAGCTGGCCCGCGATGAACGAGGCGGGGAAGAGGCCGATCCCCACCAGCGTGCCGTGCAGTCCGATGGCCGTCGCGCGCAGCTCGCGGGGCGCCAGGTCCGAGATGAGCGCCTTCTCGACACCGTCGGTGAAGCCGCTGTACAGCCCGTAGAGTGCGAACAAGACCCAGACGAGCCACGAGTGCCCGCCGCCGTCGAGGAGCGCGAAGCCAAGATAGACGAACCCGTAGAGGAGGTAGCCCGCGATGAGGAGCCTTTTGCGGCCTATCCGGTCTGACAGCCTGCCGACCGGATACGACGACAGCGCGAAGCTCACGTTGTAGGCGCCGTAGAGGAGGATCACGGCCGCGGCGCTGAATCCCCAGCCCTGGGCGCGCAGCAGGAGGAAGGCGTTGGACGAGTTGCCGAGCGTGAACAGGAGCGTGATCAGCAGGAAGAGCTGGAGCCGCCGCGGCAGCGCGCTCCATGTGAGGCGGGGCGGGGCCACGCGCGGCCCTTGGTGCCGGACCTCGCGCACCGCTAAGAGCATGAGCACGCCCGCGGCGGCGGGGACGAGGGCCCAGAGGAAGACGCGCGTGTACGCTCCGGGCATCCGCGTGAAGAACCAGTAGCCGAGGCCGACGCCGAGCACGGCGCCCCAGGTGTCGAGCGTCCGGTGGAGCCCGAAGGCGCCGCCGCGCTTCTTGTCGTGGGCGCTGTCGGCGATCAGCGCATCGCGCGGCGCCGTGCGTATGCCCTTGCCCAGCCGGTCGACGATGCGGGCGGCCAGCACCATGCCCCAGCCCGCGGCGAGCGCCAGCAGCAGCTTGCCGAGCGCGCTGCCGGCATAGCCGGCTATCGTCAGGCCCTTGCGGCGACCGATGCGGTCCGAGATAAAGCCCGAGAAGACCTTGAGCAGACTCGCCACGCTCTCGGCCATGCCCTCGATCAGCCCGAGCACCGCCGGGCTTGCGCCGAGCACCGCCGTGAGGAAGAAGGGCACGAGCGGGTAGACCATCTCGCTCGAGATGTCCGTCAGGAGCGACGTCAGCCCGAGGATGACGATGTTACGGATGGAATTCGCCTCCCAGCGCGCGGCGCACGGCCTCGCTCGTGATGGGCAGCTCGGTGAAGCGCCGCCCGGCCGCGTCCATGACCGCGTTGGCGATGGCGGCGGGCGCGGCGACCACCGGCGGCTCGCCGACGCCCTTGGCGCCGAAGGGGCCGTGCTCGGACGGCACCTCGACGAAGACCGCGCGCACCGCGGCGACCGTCTCGGAGGCCGGCATCGCGTAGTCCATGAAAGTGGCCGAGAGCAGCTGGCCGTGCGCGTCGTAGGGCATTCGCTCGAGGAGAGCCCAGCCGAGCCCCTGCGCGGCGGCGCCCTGGATCTGGCCCTCGATGGCCGCGGGGTTGAGCGCGCGCCCCACGTCCTGGACGACGACCTGGTCGAGCACCCGCACGTGCCCGGTGTCCACATCCACTTCGACCTCGGCCAGGTGCGCCGCGAACGCGGGCGCGCGCGCGATGGTCGCCGTCGAGCCGCGCCCGTAGACGGGCTCGTACTTGCCGGCGAACTGCATCGAGGCCTTGGCGAGCGTGGCGATGGGCACGGCCTTGCCCGGCGCGCCGCGCACCTGGATGACGCGGTCCACGAGCTCGAGATCCTCCACCGCGGCCTCGAGATGCTTGGCCGCGATGGCGAAGAGCTGCTGCCGCGCGTCGCGGGCGGCCTTCTCGACGGCGGCACCCACGGTGTAGGTGATCTTGCTGCCGCCGCTCGAGCCCGCGTACGGCGCGGCTTCCGTATCGGCGTTGACCACGCGGATCAGCCCCGCGTCGAGGCCGAAGCTCTCGGCGGCGATCTGGGCGAGCGCGGTATTGGTCCCGCTCATGTCGACCGTGCCCACGATGATGGAGAGCGTGCCGTCGCGCTCGAGCCGGCAGACGGCGTTGGCGGGCTCGACGCCGCCCATCCAGCCGCCGAGGGCGACGCCGACTCCGCGCTTGAATCGCGGATGACTCGGCGGCGACGCCGTGCGGCGGTCACGCTCTTCCTTGAGCTTCTCGAGGCAGGGGCGCAGCCCGATGCGCGGCCACTTGTTGCCGTTGGCCATCAGGTCGCCCTCGCCCGAGGCGTTCCGCAATCTGAAGTCGAGCGGATCGAGACCGAGCGCGCGGGCCATGTCGTCCATCTGGGACTCCAGCGCGAAGGCCGCCTGGACGGCGCCCGGGGCGCGGTAGGCGCCGTTGCCGGGCTTGTGCGTCAGCACCTCGTAGCCTCGGATCTCCATGTGGGGCAGGCGATAGCAGCTGCCCAGCATGAGGCAGGCGATGCCGACCGGCGCGCCGGCGTAGGCGCCCGCGTCGAAGATGACGCGGGCCTCGAGCGCGGTGAGCGTGCCGTCCTTCGCGACCCCGGTCTTGAGCTCGAACAGGCTCGCCGGCGCGGGCGTGGTCATCAGGAATTCCTCGGTGCGCGTCAGCACGAGCGAGACGGGGCGCTTGACGGCGAGCGCCAACGCCGCCGCCAAGGGCTCGAGGAGGACGAACTTGCCTCCGAAGCCGCCGCCGAGCGGCGTTGCGACGATGCGCACCTGATGCTCGGACAGGCCGAGCGCCTCCGCGACCTCGGAGCGCGTGTAGAAGAGCGCCTGGGTCGCGGACCAGACCGTGACAGTGCCGAGCGCGTCGACCGACGCCAGGGCGGCGCGCGGCTCGAGGTAACCCTGGTGCACCATGGACGTGCGGTAGGTGCGCTCGATCACCACGTGCGCCTCGGCAAAGCCCTGTGCCACGTCGCCGCGCGTGAAGTGCTGGGTGCTGGCGACATTGGGAGGCAGGGCTTCCTTCAAGGTCCCGCCGCCCCCCGCGGCGCCGTGCTGACCCAGCTCCGCCTCGTCGCCCTCGCTCCCGGGCTCGCGTACCACCGGAGCGTCGGGGCGCATCGCGTCCAGCGCGTCCACCGATGCGGGCAAGACCTCGTACTCGACGACGACGAGCGCGGCGGCGTCTTCGGCGACGGCCTCGCTCAGGGCGACGACCGCCGCCACGGGATGGCCCACGAAGCGGACGTCGTCCAGCGCGAGCGGGCACCGGTTGCGGTCCGACGGGTCTTGCTTGCCGAGGGGCAGGTCGCGTCCGGTCAAGACGCGGACCACGCCGGGCACGGCTTCGGCCGCCCGCGCGTCCACCTTGACGATGCGGGCGTGGGCGTGATGGGAGAGAACGAGGCGCGCGTGGAGCGTGCCGGCCTGGGCGATGTCGGCGGCGAAGCGCGTGAGGCCGGACGCCTTCTCGGCCCCGTCCAGGCGGGGCAGCGAGCGGCCGATGCTGGACACAGGGGGCATGGACTATCTCCGGGACTCGGCCTCGATCGTCGAGAGATCTCGAGGGGTGAGGGTGAAGTTGAGCGCGCCCGCGTTCTCTCTGACGTGCTCGGGTCTGGCGGCTTTCGGAATAGTGAACAACGACGGTCGGCGGGTGAGGAAGTTGAGCGCCACCTGGCGCGGCGTCTTGCCGAGCCGTTTGGCGATATCGGCCACGGCGCCGCGCATGTAGCCGCCGCGCGCCAGCGGCGTGTAGCCGACGACGGCGATCCGCTCGCGCTCGCAGTGCGGCACGACGTCCTTCTCGATGTCGCGGTCTCGCAGGTGGTACAGGACCTGATTGCAGGCGAGCCGGATCGTGCCGAGGGCGGCCTGGGCGGCCCGCATCTGCTCGATGTCGAAATTGCTCACGCCGACGAAGCGCGTCTTGCCGGCCGCGACCAGATCGGCCATCGCGCGCATGGTCTCCTCGATCGGATGCCGGTCCGACCACCAGTGCAGGAGGTAGAGGTCGACGTGGTCGGTGCGCAGGCGCTTGAGCGAGCGCTCGCAGGCCGCGAGCGTGCCCTTGTGCGAGGCATTGGAGGGCAGGACCTTAGTGGCGATGAAGATCCGCTCGCGCTGCCCCGCGACGGCATCGGCGACGATCTCTTCGGAAGCGCCGTCGGCGTACATCTCCGCGGTGTCGATATGGGTCATGCCGAGCTCGATGCCGAGCTTGAGCGCGGCGACCTCGTCCTTCCGGATCCGTTTGTCCTCGCCCATGTGCCAGGTGCCCTGGCCGATGACGGGCACGCCGACGCGGGTGGATCCAAAAGGGCGGGTAATCACCCGCCGAGTGTACACCCCGCCGCGAAGGGCGCAGGCCGCCCATACGGGCCCATCTGCGCCATTTGTCTAGAAGAGTGTGGGGCGCCCTCGGCCGCACGCTCAACGTACGTGGCAGTTCGAGCTGAGGGCGCATTCCGAGGCGAGGGCCGAGACAGGCTACGCCTCGCGTGCGGATCAACTCAGCTCCCGTCTCGCGTCAGCCCGTGGCCGCCGCTCAACTCGAACTGCGGGGCGCCGCCTCGCATCTGGACCCTTCTCGAGGGCCTGCTAGCTGCGGGAGCCGACGCGCCAGCCTTGCCAGACGACGGCCGACGCGAGACCGATCAGCACGACGGCCGTGCCGATCGTGGACAGCTCGGACATCCACTTGATCGTGGTGCTGGACAACCCCGCGAAGGCGAGGCCGATCACCGGGAGGACAGGCGCGCCGCAGCCCATCACGGTGCACCCGCCGGTGGAGAGCCCGAAGACGCCGCCCAGCGCCCCCAGCACGCCGCCCGATCCTCCGGCCCTGCGACCCCACGGCGCGATGGCGAGGCCCGCGCGGCGCTCCATCCACAGCGCGAAGTATGCCGCGACGAGCAACGACATGAAGACGAAGCGTGCGAGGTCGGCTGTCGTCACGGCGAAGCCCCAGTCGATGCCGAACGAGCCGTCAGCGGAAAACCAGAAGAGCACCAAGTCCCAGGTCTTGGCGAGGCGCTCCCCGAGCGAGCCGCGCCCGGACACGAGATAGTCGGGCAGGCCGGGCAGCCACGGGTTCACGGTGAAGGCGGTCAAGGGCTTGCGGGCGAGGGTGAGGACGAGAGGCGGCACCAGGATGTCGAGGGCGAACACGCCGAGGGCAATAGTGGCGAAGAGCCATGGCCGTGCTCTCACGGCGGCCCCGATGCCGCGAAGCGTTTGCTTGAAGGCTCTCATCTCTCGTGCTCGCGCGGACCCCATTATAGGCGCCGGCGCCGCGCTGCGCGATATCCTGCCGTGACGCGCCGCGCCGAAGACGGGCCGCGCTTCGCGCTTACACCTTGACTTGGCCCCGACCCCGGCTATTATCCTGGTGCCGCCACTTGGCCTCGACACTGTCCACCCAACGAAGGAGGGACGCTCCATGGCACCAGAGGTTTCCCGTCGTGACTTCCTGAGCAGCCTCGGCGTGACCGTGGGCGCCGCAGCGACCGCGGCCAGCGTGCCGCTCGTCGGCGGACCGGCTCTGCTCGGCCGGGCCGAAGCCCAGCCGAAGGGCAATATCCCTGACACGCCGTACAAGATCGGCCACATGACCTACTTCACGGGCGCCGCCGCGGTGCTCGGAGAGCCCTCGTACAAGGGGCATATCCTGGCGGCCGAGGAGATCAACGCCCAGGGCGGTCTCCTGGGCAAGCGCAAGATCGAGACCTTCAAGGCCGACGAGGCCGCCGGTACCGACGCGAACGTGAAGGAAATGCGCCGGATGAAGCTCTCGGAGAAGATCGACCTCTTCACGGGGGTCATCTCGAGCGGCAATACGCCGGCGCTCGGGCCCGAGGCCGAGTCGCTCAAGCTACTCACGATCTTCGTGGACGGCTGCACCGACTTCCTCTTCGACAAGGTCGTGCCGAACCCGCACTACATCTTCCGCATCACCAACATGCAGTCGGCCGACGGCGTGACCTGCGGGGTCGCCACCGCGATGACCTGGCCCAAGGTGAGGAAGATCGCCCACATCCATCCCGACTACACCTACGGGCGCAACGCCTTCGCGCACTTCAACATCGTGATGAAGAAGATGGTCCCCGGTGCCCAGGTGGTGTCCGAGGGCTGGCCCAAGCTCGGGACCACCGACTTCACCTCCCACATCACGAAGACCATCGCGGCCAAGCCGGACCTGCTGGTCTCGTCGGTCTGGGGCGGTGACTACGTGGCGATGTACAAGCAGGGACTGCGCTACGACCTGTTCAAGAAGATGAAGTTCGCCTCGACGATCGCCTTCGGCGTCGCGCCGCACGCGATCGGCAAGGACCACCCGGAGGGCGCCATCGCGGGCGTCCACTCCAACTACTACTTCAATTACCCGCCGCAGGACCGCTGGCCGCTGAACACGGCGTTCGTGAAGAAGTACTTCGACCGGTGGAAGGAGTACCCGAACTTTCAGTCCGAGGGCGCGTACACGACCCTGCACCTGCTCAAGCAGGTCGTCGAGAAGGCAAACAAGCTCACGGGTGGCTGGCCGGACGACGAGGCCATCATCAGCCAGCTCGAAGGGGCGTCCATCTCCGGGCCGGCGGGTTACCTGCACATCCGCCCGGACAATCACCAGGGCTACAAGGACGCCATGACCGGCTTCAGCATGAACTCGCCGGACTATCCGTTCCAGATCCTGGATCCGAACCGGATCATCACGATTCCGATCCGCAACATCACGGCGCCTCCCGGCTGGCCGGCGCCGGCAGGCGAAGACACCAGGACCTATACCTGGATCGACAAGACCTGGCCCTCGGTCAAAGTGTAGCGCCCCGACTCACGGGTTTGGGGAAGGGGGGCGAGAATCGCCCCCCCTTCCCTCTTCTCTCGCTCATGAGGCTTCTGCGGTTTCTCGTGCTGCTCGGCTTCGGCGTGACGTGGGCCGCCCCGGCCGGGGCCGGGCACGAGCTGCCGTTCTATCCCGGCTACTACCCTCAGGAGATCCGCCTCGAGACCCTGCCGCCCGCCGCTGCGGCGCCGCGCCTCAAGAGCGGCACGCTCCACGCCTATATCGGCGCCGACCCCTTCGCGGGCGGCCGCGCACCGGCGGACCTCAAGCCCGTCGAATCGCTGGCCGGCTACGTGGTCATGACCTTCAATCCGACGTCCCCGGCCGCGGCCAGCCGCGAGAGCCGCTGCGAGGCCGCTCGCCGCACCGCCAAGGGCCTCGGCTCGGCGCCGGCACTCTATGTCCCGCACCCGTATCCCGTCACGCCCTACGACATGGACTACCTCGAGCACTTCGATCTGGCCCAGTCCGCGAAGCAGGCCTCCGCAGCCGCGCCGAGTGGATCGGGCGCGGCGCTCCGGATCCAGCCGAGAGGTCCGCTGGCCGAGCGGCTCGTGAAGGCGCCGGCCAAAGGCGGTAGCTGGGACGCCATGATCGAGGAGATCGACGCGGAAGCCCTGCTGGCCGCCCACGGCACGAGCCTGAACGGCTGGCTCGGGCCGCCGTGGATCAAGGATGGCTGGTTCCACGCCTATCTGCTCGAGGCCGGCAGCATGAGCGACGCCGCGGGCCGCCAGGCGGCGGAGGCGCACTACCGCCGACTCACCACGGGCGCCTTCGACAGCCCCACGGCGCGGATCGAGCTCGAGCGCCAGCTGGTCTCGCGCCTGACGGCGGGCTGCGATCGGGTGGTGCTGGGCTACACGGTCCGGCGCGAGTACTACAACGCGGAGTTCTCCCAGGGCGTCGAGAACATCGCCTGGGATTCGCAGACGGGGTTCAACTCCGCCATCTTCATCCGAACCGTCAAGCTCAAGGACTTCCCGTGGAACGGCTGGCTCAGATTGGGGATAGCGAGCCGGCCCGCCGCCGCGTGGAATCCCATCGCGGGTTTCTCCGATCCGGCGGGGCGAGTGTTGTGGTCAGCCATGGGCGACCCAGCGCTGATCCCCGCGCCCTACGCCTCCGGATGGCTGGCCAACCGGACCACGCCGGTGACGGTCACGCGGCCACCCACCTTCCCAGCGGGGTCCGAGATCGAATTGCCGGAGGACGCGGTGATTCCCGAGCCCGGCACCGGGCTCTTGCGCGAAGCGGGGAAGAGCAAGAGCGCGCGGGCCCGCATCACATACCGGCTCGTGGCCTCGGCCTTCCACGACGGCACGCGCATGACGCCGGCGGACGCGGCCTACGCCTACAGCTTCGCCTACCGCTGGGGCGCGCGAGCGGGCAGCGGGGCGCCGGCCGACCCCGCCGTCGAGGCCGCGACGGCGCGGCTCCGGCAGGTCCTCGTCGGCTTTCGTGTGGTCAAGGTGGACGCCGACGTCAAGAAGTACAGCGATATCACCTTTACGTACATCGTTCCGGTGATCGACGTCTACGTCACGGGCGGCACCCTCGATGACGAGACACTGGCCACCCTCGCGCCGCCCTGGAGCGCCTTGCCCTGGCCGGTGGTGGTCCTGATGGAGGAGGCCGTCAAGCGCGGTCTCGCCGCCTTCTCGCCGGGCGAAGCCAAGCGGCGCGGCGTGCCGTGGCTCGACGTGGCGCGGGATGCGAGGACGCGCGAGACCCTGGCCGGCCTGCTGGACGGCTTCGCGGCACAGGCGTACATCCCGCCCCCGCTCAAGCGGCTCGTGACGGCGGACGAGGCCCAGACGCGCTGGGCCGCGCTCAAGAGCTTCTATGCCAAGCGCGGCCACTTTCTCGTCACCAATGGGTCCTACCTCCTCGAGAAGTGGTCGGAGCGCGAGGTGGTCCTGCAGGTCTTCCGCGACTTCACCAACCCGAACGGGGTCGGCACCTACGATCGCTTCGCGCTCCCGCGGCGGGCTTTCGTCGCGCGGCTCACCGCGCGTGGCGATCGCCTGGAGATCGCCCCCGAGGTCGAGCGCGTCGAGAAGTTCCTGCGGGAGTACCGCATGGTGAGGGAGCCGCTGGGCAAGTCCGTCTCCGACGAGAACCGCGCGGACGTGCCGGCCTGCCGCTACGTCATCGTCGGTACCGACGGCGCTGTGGCCGACGCTGGCCTCTCGCGCGAGCGGGATGGCGCCGGGCTCGTGGTCAATCTCAAGGGCCGGCTCAAGCCGGGAGCGTACACCGCCCTGGTGGCGCTCGGCCTGGGCGGCAACTGGGTCAACGCCGAGGTGGCGACGGCGCAGTTTCGGGTTGAAGCCGCCCCATGAGTTGAGGCAAGGTATCGGGCCATGGACACGCTCCTGATCCACATCCTCAACGCCCTTCTCTACGCGGCGGTGCTCTTTCTGATCGCCGGCGGGCTCAGCCTCATCTATGGCGTCATGCGGATCGTCAACCTGGCCCACGGCAACCTCTACGCTTTCGGGGCTTTCATGGCAGCCTGGGTGGTCGGGCTGCTGGTAAGTCGCGGGACGCCGACGAGCGTCCTCTACCCGGTGCTGATCGCGGGCGCGCTGGTGGCGGCGGCGGTGGGCGCCGTGCTCGAGCCGACCCTGCTGCGGCCGTTCTACAAGCGTCCCGAGGAGTACCAGCTGCTGGTGACGTTCGGGTTGCAGCTGATCCTCGAGGACCTCATACGCTTCATCTGGGGGCCATACCCCCTGTCGGTCAGCTCGCTCTACGAGGGGATGGGCAGTCTCACTATCGGCGATTCCATCTACCCGACGTACAATCTCGCCGTGATCGTGGTCGGCGGCCTCGCGGCCGCAGGTCTTTGGGCCTTCATCTACCGCACGCAGTTCGGCGTCGTCCTGCGGGCCACCTCGCAGAACATGCGCATGGCCCAGGCCATGGGAGTCAACGTCAACCGCGTCTACGTCCAGGCCTTCACGCTGGGCTGCTTCATGGCCGGCCTGGCCGGCGCCATCGTCGTCCCGCAGCAGGGCGCCGTGCTCGGCATGGGCGTGGACGCGCTCATCCTCGCGTTCGTCGTCGTGGTCATCGGCGGACTCGGGAGCCTCGAGGGCGCTCTCATCGGAGCGCTTCTGGTGGGAGTGGTCCGGGAGCTCGGCATCACCTTCTTCCCGGAGGTCGAGCTGGCGGTGCTCTACCTGATGGCGGCCGTGGTGTTGCTGATCCGGCCCGAAGGGCTCTTCGGCCGCGCATGAGCCCCCCGACAGCCCCGACCCGGCGCCCGCCCGTCGTCGCCGTCCCAATCGTCGTGGTACTCGTCGTCCTGCCGTGGGTGGTCGAGCCGTACCAGACCGTGCTGCTCTCCTACGGGCTGGTCTTCGCCATCGCGGCGCTGGGCTTCAACCTGCTGCTGGGCTATACGGGCCTGCTCTCCTTCGGCCACTCCGCATACTTCGGTGCGGGCGCCTATGCCTTCGCCCTCGTAGTCAAGTACCTCCGGGTCAACTCGATGGAGCTGTCCCTCCTGGGCGGCATCCTCGCCTCGGCGCTGGTGGCGGCGCTCTTCGGCTTCGTGTGCGTGCGCTATACGCGGATCTACTTCAGCATTCTCACGCTGGCCCTGTCCCAGGTGCTGTGGAGCCTGGCCTTCAAGTTCTTCTGGGTGACGGGCGGGACCGACGGACTGCGCGTGCCCACGCCCGCGCTGCTCGGCGTCTCCATTGCGCCTGGGCAGGACAAGATGACCTACCTGGCGCACCGCTACTACTACTACGTGCTCGTGATCTTCGTGGTGGCGGTGGCGGTCATGTGGGTGATCGTGCATTCGCCGTTCGGCAAGGCGCTGCAGGCCATCCGCGACAACGAGACCCGCGCCGAGTTCGTCGGCGTGCAGGTGTGGCACTATCGCTGGGTGGCCTTCCTGATCTCCGGGGTGTTCACGGGGCTGGCCGGGGCGCTCTGGGTGCCGCTCAACGGACTCACGACTCCGGACATCCTGGTCTGGACCTTCTCGGGCGAGATCGTCTTCTTCACCGTGCTCGGTGGCTTCGGCACGTTCGCCGGGCCCATCGTGGGCGCGGTGGTCTTCAATTACCTCAAGACCTTCGCCGTCGGCTACACGGTGTACTGGCAGATGTTCCTGGGCGTCGTGCTGGTGACTCTCGTGCTCGCCCTGCCGACCGGCATCATGGGCATGGTGGCGCGGCTTGCCCAGAAGTGGCGGAGGGCACCTGCGCCGTGAGCCTGCTCCAGACGGCCAAGCTCACCAAGTACTTCGGCGACACGCACGCCGTGGACCACGTGGACTTCACCGTGAGCGAGGGCGAAGTGCTCGCCCTCATCGGCTCCAACGGGGCGGGGAAGACCACCCTGATCAATCTGATCAGCGGACTCATCCCCGTGGACTCGGGCGCCATCGTGTTCCAGCAGGCCGATATCACGCAGGCCTCCATTCACGAGAAGATCGCGGCCGGCATCGCGCGGAGCTTCCAGCTCGTCAACCTCTTTGACCAGCTCAGCACGCTCGACAATCTGGCGCTGGCCATCTTCTCGCGCGACGGCAAGACCCGGAAGCTGTTCTCGCTGTCGGACTCGGATCGGGCCGTCCGGGACGAGGCCATGGCCATGCTCCAGCAGTTCGGCCTGGCCGGCAAAGCCGGGATGGTGGCGGGCGGGCTCAGCCAGGGCGAGCGCAAGCTGCTGGACGTCGCCGTCGCCTACGCGCTCAAGCCCAAGCTCCTCTTCCTCGACGAGCCCACGAGCGGTGTCAGCACCCGCGAGAAGGCGCCGATCATGGACATCATCACGCAAGTGGTGCGGTCGGGAGGCATCACGGCCGTCATCGTCGAGCACGACATGGACGTGGTCTTCACGTACTGCCCGCGCATCGTCGCCATGCACCAGGGCACGATTCTCGCCGACGGCACCCCGGATGAGATCCGGAACAACGAGCAGGTCACGGCCAATCTCCTGGGAACCCACCGCCATGCTTGAGGTCGAGCGGATCAACACCTTCCGCGGCCCGGCCCACGTCCTCAACGGGGTGTCGCTCAAGGTTGGGGACGGCGAATCCGTGGTCCTGGTGGGACGCAACGGCGCGGGCAAGACCACGACCATCGACAGCATCATGGGCCTGCTGGCGATCCGGAGCGGCACGATCAGGTTCAACGGGAAGGACATCAGCCGGCTGCCCACCTACGTGCGCGCGCTGGCCGGCATCGGCTACTCGCCGGAGGACGCCGGGATCTTCCCGGATCTGACCGTCGCCGAGAACTTCCTGATCAGCCAGTCGCTGGCCCACGCGGCCGGCAAGGCCGGTGTCATCGCGGCCGACAGCGGCATCGACGAGCGCGTGCTGGCGCTGTTCCCCGAAGTCCGCGCCTTCACGCAGCGGCGCGGACTGAATCTCTCGGGCGGCCAGAAGAAGATGGTCGGCATCGCGCGAGCGCTGACGCTCGGCCCGTCCATCCTGCTGCTCGACGAGCCCTTCGAGGGGCTGGCGCCCGTCGTGGTGAGCCGGTTCATCGAGGCCGTGACGCAGATCAAGGCCATGGGGGTTTCGCTGCTGATCGCCGAGTCGAATCTCATGACCGCAGCCCGGGTGGCCGACAGGCTCTACGCCATCGATCGGGGCGAGATCATCTTCGAGGGCCCGCCGGCCCGTGCCTTCGAGAACCAGGAGGTCATGAAGACTATCCGCGGTTAACGCTGTCCCGGGCCCGCCCGGGAGTCTCCGCGGATTACTTGACAACGATGCCATGCCCCGTTAGAAGGAAGCCGGAGGCGTTATTGCGGTAAAACTTACCGGGTAAGGAAAGCCGAAAAGATCCAAGGCTGGGCGACCTTCGTAACCTCGGCCAAGAGAGATCTCGTTATGTGGGGGTTAGTTGTCTCTTGTCAGTGGGTCGGAAATTGGAGGCACACACCTTGCTAGGTGCCCCGTTACGCGTAGGCCTTGGCGGTGTCTTGGCATCCAGGGGAGCGAGGGAGGCAAGAGATGACACCCATGATCGCGCGGCTCCTTCCTAACCCTACGCCCGCTCGCGCGGCCGCCATCCTGCGGAGGGTGTTCGGCCGTATCCACGCTCCCGTGGCCTTCAGGCTGTGGGAGGGGACGGAGGTGCGGCTCTCCGGCGACGAGGCGCTGACCACCATCGTCATCAAGTCGCCGGAAACTTTCCTGAGCCTGATCAAGGACCCCACGCCCTACGCCTTCGCCGAGGCCTACGTGAGCGGCGCCGTGGACTTCGAGGGCGCCATCTTCGAGGTCATGCCGGTCGCCAACGAGGTCGAGGAGCTCCGCGTCCCGGCCCTCCAGAAGCTCCGGCTCCTGCTCTCTCTCTGGAGAGGCTAGCGATGACCGCGCACGACGTGATCGTCGTCGGCGGGGGACCGGGCGGAAGCACCGCCGCCTGGCGGCTTGCCCGCGCCGGACTGCGGGTGCTCGTCCTCGACGCGGCGGTGTTTCCCCGGGTCAAGATCTGCGCGGGCTGGGTGACCGCCGAGGCGTTGAGAGACCTCGAGGTCGCTCCCGAGAAATACCCGCTGACCATCAAGCCCTTCGACGCGTGCGTGATCGAGTTCGACGGCGGGCGCCACGAGACGGCCTGGCGCGGGCCCGCCAGCTACGGCATCATCCGCCGCGAGTTCGACCATTACCTGCTCGAGCGGGCCGCGGCCGCGGGCGCCGACGTGCGCTGGGGCATCCGCGTGACGGGCGTCGAGACGGGTCCCGAGGCCGTGGCTGTCCTGACCGGGCGCAGGCGCTTCGAGGCGCCGCTGGTCATCGGCGCGGGCGGCCACCGCTGTCCGGTCGCCAAGGCGCTGGGAGATGTGTCCCAGCGCGAGGAGGTGGTCGCGGCCCAGGAAAGCGAGACGCGGCTGCCGCCCGAGTGGGTCCAGCGGCTCGGCGACTGCATGCGCGCGCCGGAGCTCTACGTCGAGCCGGATCTCCGCGGCTACGGCTGGTACTTCCCCAAGCAGGACTTCGTCAATATCGGCATCGGCTGCACGGGCGGAAGCGACGGCAGCCTGCCTCGACGCCGCGAAGCGCTCGTGCAGGCGCTGCGCGCCTCGGGACGGCTGCCCGCCGACATGCCCATCGAGCCCTTCAAGGGGCACGCCTATGTCGTGCGGCGCCGCGCCCCGCGCAGGCTCGGCGGCCTCCGGTTCATGCTGGTCGGCGACGCGGCGGGGCTGGCGCGAGATCTCTCGGGCGAAGGGATTGGACCGGCGATCAGGAGCGGCATCCTCGCCGCCGGAGCGGCGGAGGCATTCGTGCGGACGGGCGCGCCGCTCGACGGCTACGCGGCACGGATCACGGCGCTGTACGGACCGGGCGAGCCAGGGTGGATCGGACGCCGCCTCGCGCGGCTGCCCGCGACCGCTGCGCGGCTCGCGGTGCGACTCGTTCTCGGGCTGGGGCTGGCGAGGCGGCGTATCGTCTTCGACGCAATCTTCGGCATGAAGGAGGCGGCGTCATGAGGCAGCGGTCAAAGCGGCGGGACGCTCAGGCCATCGCGCACCACTACGACGTGTCGAACGCCTTCTACGCCCTCTTTCTCGACCCGCTCATGCTCTACACCTGCGCCTACTACCGCGATCCCGACGGCAAGCTCGAGCAGGCCCAGGAGGACAAGATCGATCTCGTCTGCCGCAAGCTCAAGCTCAAGCCGGGCGAGACGCTCCTCGACATCGGCTGCGGCTGGGGCGGCCTCTCCATCTGGGCCGCTCAGCACTACGGCGTCACGGCGCACGGCGTGACGCTCTCGCGGGCCCAGGCCGACTGGGCCGCCGACCGCATCAAGCGCGAAGGCCTCGAGGGGCGCTGCCTCGTCGAATACCGGGACCTCCGCGACCTGCCGCCGGGCGCCCGCTACGACAAGATCGCGGCCGTGGGCGTCATCGAGCACGTGGGCATCCCGAACTATCCCGCCTTCTTCGGCTGCGTCCGCGACATGCTCAACGACGGCGGGCTGTACCTCAACCACGGCATCCACCACGAGTTCCACTGGAGGCGGACCAGCCAGACGGATTTCCTCTACGAGCACGTCTTTCCGAACGGCGATCTCTCCGGCCTCTCGGAGACGATGACCGAGATCGAGCGCGCCGGCTGGGAAGTCCTCGACCTGGAGAATCTGCGCCTGCACTACGCGCGCACCTGCCGCCAGTGGGTCGAGCGTCTCCAGGCCCGCGCCGACGAGGCGCGCACCATCGTGAGCGAGCGCATCTACCGCACGTGGCTCCTCTACCTCGCGTGCTCGTCCATGGCCTTCGAGGGTGGCTCGATCGGGCTCTACCAGTTCCTGCTGCGCAAGCAGTGGGACAGGGTGGGCTGGATCGCGCCCACGACCCGCGAAGACCTCTACGCCTGAGGGGTCCGCCGCCCGCATTCGCTCGCGTCCTGAACCTCCGGATGGGATAATTCCCGGAACGTCGCCCATTCCTCGGGCAGGAGGCTCGATGACGACGGTCGGACGCATGCTGGCGATTGTCGCGGTGGGCGCGCTCGCGGTGCTCGCGGCTTCGAGCTCGGCATTCGCCGTGGAGTACCGCCTGAAAGTCGCGAGCATCTTCGATGAGTCGCTGACGTCCTTTCTCGCCTACGGGGAGCTCGACGACGGCGCCACGGGCCCCGGTCTTCAGCGGCTCGAGGCCCGGCTGGACCAGGGCACCGTGGGGCGCGGGGTGATGGTCACGCATCGGCCGCTCAGCTCCGTGCCCGACAGCATCGCGCGCGCCTGGGGCGGCATCGCGGTCCCGGCCCAAATCGCCCGAGGCGGTGTCGTCTCGTTCTGGGACGAGGTGCGCTGGGACGGCCGGCCCGGCGAGCGCAGCATCTGGATCGTCAAGCCCGTCGGCCGGCAACGGCCGCAGGCCGTGAAACACGTCGTACTCAGGGGCAAGACCCCGTTGACCCTCTACCGGCCCTACGCGGTGTCGTGCGGGAGAACACGGGTGCCGGTGATGGACATGCCGATGCCGCTGATGGACTTCCAGGAGTCGCGCGGGGACCTGTGGGACAAGTACATCGCCAAGAGCCTCGACATGCGCCATGGCCTGGGAGCCGTGGTCGGCGTGAACGCCCAGGGGGTACTCGCGGACCTCGTCTACATCATCGTCGAGCAGGGCCCCACGCCCACCACCTTCGAGGTGGTGCTGACGTGGCACGACCGCGACGTCGAGGCGCCCGGGGGTGGCGGCCCAATCCTCATGCGTTACGACGAGTAGCCGCCGGAAGCGCGCGCTGGCCTGCGCCCTGCTGCTGGGCGCCGGCGCTCTCTCGCCGGCCGCCCTCGGGGCCGGGGACAACGCCGCGCCCTCGCTGCCACCGGGCGTGCCGCCCGCCGACAAGGCGCGCATCGACAAGGTGCTGGCGAAGGCGACCGTCTCGACGCGCGTCGAGATCGATCCGTACGCGCTGCGTCTCGACGTCCTCGACTACCTGCTGGACCACCCGGAGTTCGCCACGCAGATGACGCGCGCGCTGAAGCTGGCGCGCTACCGCATCTGGCGCACCGCCGACGGCCTCAACCTGGACGACGGCTGGGGCGTCAGGGGGATCATCACGCCGCTGTACGGGGACAGCGGGCTGCGCGTCATCTACGCGCGAGGGCGCTACGAGCAGAGCGTGCTGCCCGACATCCATGGCCAAGCCGTGATCCTATTCCGCTACGCCGGCGGCCCCGGTCCGAGCGGCCGGCCGGCACTCGCCAGCTCCATGGAGGTTTTCGCGCAGCTTGACAGCGCGGTGGTCGCGAATCTCGCCGGCTCGATCGCAAAGTCGAAGGCTACGAGCGAGGCGCGGCACGTCCTCAGGGTGTTCTCGCGCCTGTCCACCCACCTCGATCTCCGGGCCGACGAGGTACTGGCCGAGCTGGCCCGGCGCCCCGAGGTCTCGAAGACCGAGCTCGACGGATTCCGCAAGGTTTTGGGCCGCTAGGCCGCCTGCTAGAATTCCGCGGAGCCGTGGCGATCTAGGATTCGATCCTGCGCGTGGTGGCCGAGGGCCGCCGTGTAGCGGCGCATCCGCTCCGGCATGTTGCTCTGGCCGGCCGGCGCGGGATCCAGGTTGAAGACGGTCTTCGAGAAGTTCAGCGGCCCCTGTACGGCCCAGATCTCGTCGTGGGCGTCGGGGGAGAGGATCCGCGCCGGGTCGCCCACGGCGACCCAGCCGATGGGCACGACGGCATCGGGAGCGAGCACGGTCTTAATGTGGACGACCCCGTTGATGCGAACCGTGCTCCGCGCGCCGAGCCGCGCGCCGTTGAAGACCGACGCACCGGTGGCGACGAAGACATTGTCCTCGAGGGTGCAGCCGGAGAGATGCGCGTGGGGACCGACCAGGACATGGTCGCCGAGCCGGAGCGGATGCGCCTTCGTGCCGCGCAGAACCGCCTGCTCCATCACGACGCAGCGCGAGCCCAGGGTGACGGGGCCGCCCTCGGCGGTCAGCACCGCGCCGAAAAGGATGCGGCTCTCCGGCCCTATCGTGACGTCGCCGGAGACCGTCGCGTTGGGGGCGACGTAGGCGCTCGCGTGTATGCGAGGACGCCGGCCTTGGTGCTCGAGCAGCATGGCAGCCTCCGCCAGGCTCAGGGTGTGAGCCAGCTGAGCAGGTAGGGCACGCTCAGGATGAGCAGAGTTCCCAGCACGGCGACGACGAGCATCGCCCGGAACCACCCAGCCAGGAAGAACGTATGCGACCCGAACTCCACGCGGCGCTTCTCGGCAGAGCTGAACAGCGCGACCAGGGCGAGGATCAGCCCCCCGGAGAGCATGGCGACCCCGAGCGGCCGGAACCACGGCGGCAGGCCGGCAACGTGCAGGGGCAGCCGCGCGCCGATGTTCCCGAACAAAATCAGGGTCGCGATAATCCAGTAACGGGTGCGCCACCATACGATCCAGGCCAGGGTCGAATACATCGCGAAGGCCCCCAGGTCGAGCGCGAGCCGCCACGGCCCGCAGGTCCGGAGCGAGCCCTCGCACTTGACGAGGACGATCGCGAACCACACCCAGACCCACGCGACGAAGAGCACGAGGAGGACGAAGCCAGCGAGCGGCATCCGGGCGCCGAAGATCTCCGGCGCCAGCTTCCACCATGCGCGGCCCATGAGCACCGCCGCGGCCGCCACCCCGATCCAGGCGAGGCCGTGCACGAGCGTCTCAGCCGGACCGAACGCGGGTAGGTGGGCGAGCGCGACCACGGCGAAAAGGAATATTCCGATGAAGCCCACGAAGGACGCCGTCCGGTAGGGATGCAGCCGCTGTGGCATCCGCGTCTCCTCTCAGGAGGCCGGGGCGCCGTGACGGCCCGCGCCCCCGGCGAAGCGCGCCGCGCCCTCGAGGCTCTCTCCCGAGTCGATGGTTGCCCTGCCCAGCTCGAACTCGCGCGCGAGCGCCGCCTCGAGATCCATCCCGAACGTCTCATAGACCGAGCGGCGGTCGTTCGCGACGCAGTTGGGCGGGAACGCCGCGATCTCGCTCGCGAGCGCCTCCGCGACCTCGCGCGCTCGACCGGCCGGCACGACCCGGTTGGCGAGGCCGATGCGCTCGGCTTCGGCCGCGCCCACGGGCCTGCCCGTGAGGATCAGATCGAGCGCCCGGCTCATGCCGATCAGCCGGCCGAGCCTGATCGTCCCGCCGTCTACGAGCGGCACGCCCCAGCGGCGGCAGAAGACGCCGAAGGTCGCCGTCTCTTCCATCACGCGAAGATCGCACCAGAGCGCCAGCTCGATGCCGCCGGCAACCGCGTAGCCGGAGACCGCTGCAATAACGGGCTTGGAGAGCAGCATGCGCGTCGGACCCATCGGCCCATCGCCCGTCGGCTTGATCCGGCTGCCCTCGTTCCCGAGGGCCTTGAGATCGGCGCCCGCGCAGAAGGTGCCGCCCGCGCCCCAGAGCACGGCCGCGCGCGTGGCGGGATCGGCCTCCACAGCACGGAAGGCCTCGGCCAAGGCCCGGGCCGTGGGCCCGTCCACGGCGTTCTTTCTCTCGGGGCGATCGATGATCACGGTGTTGACGGCCCCTTGCCGCTCGACACGGACCGACATGACGCGCGCCTCCATGGTCTCTCAGCGGCCCGTTCGCTGGGTGCTTGCCAGATAGGCATCCAGGGCGGCCTGAGACGTGAACTCGGGTGTGGTGTCTGGTACCCCGAGATAATACACGGTGAGCGTGGGCTTCCGGGCGCGCCAATCAGCCTCGCTCGCATAGAAGTGGATCTCGCGGCGCGGCAAGTCCGCGAAGCTTGCGCGAGGGCTCGTGACGTCGGCCCGTGCCCCGAGCGGCACGCCCTCGATGACCGGGGCGCGCCGTCCGGTGAAGGGATCCACGCCTTCCACGCTCAGGTAGACAAAGCGCGCTGCCGGATTGCTCACGCGGATGACCACCAGGGTCTGCTCCTCCGTCGGCGCCCGGAGGACGCCCCAGGCAATGGCGATGCCGGGCGAGGCGAAGACCGAGTCCGCGCCGTGGACGGCCTCGGCGGGGGCCCAGGACGTGGCCAACCACGGCAGCGCCAGCAGGGCCAGGACAATCACTGGCCGCCGCCCAGCAGCCAGACGCCCGTGGCAGGCACCTCGAGTGTGACCGCCTCGCCGGGGGCGAGGATCCGGGCGCCGCCCGCGCCGTAGTCCGTCACCTGGAGAGTCTCGCCACCCACGCGCACGTGGTATTCCACCTTCTCGCCGAGGAAGGTCCGCGACACGATCGTCCCTCTGAGACCCGCCCCGCCGGCGGACACGGTGATCGACTCCGGGCGGAGCACGAGCGTGACGGGCGCGCCCACGGCCACCCGCAGGTCTCGCTGATCGACGATGATCCTGAGACCGGGCACCTCCACCTCGACGCCGGCGGCGCCGGCGGCCGCCACGCGACCGCGCAGGAGATTGGTCCGGCCGATGAACTGGGCGACGAACTCCGACGCTGGACGGTGGTAGAGCGCCTCCGCGCTGCCCTCCTGGACGATGACGCCCTGGTGCATGACCGCGATCCGGTCAGAGATCGCCATGGCCTCTTCCTGGTCGTGGGTGACGTAGACCGCCGTGATGCCGAGCGCCTTCTGGAGCCGCTGGATCTCGCCGCGCATCTGGACGCGCAGCCGCGCGTCGAGGTTCGACAGCGGCTCGTCGAAGAGCAGCACGCGCGGCCTGATGACGATGGCTCTCGCGAGAGCGACTCGCTGCTGCTCGCCCCCCGAGAGCTGGTGCGGCATCTGGCGGTCGTAGCCGGTCAACCCCACCAGCTCCAGCACCTCGCCGACCCTGCGGGCGACCTTGGCCTCGGCCTGCCGCTGGACGCGGAGCCCGTACGCGACGTTCTCGAAGACCGGCAGGTGAGGGAAGAGCGCGTAGCTCTGGAAGACGAAGCCGATGTTCCGCTCGTTGGCCATGAAGCGCGTCACGTCCTGGCCGCCGATCCAGACGCGCCCGGCGTCCGGCTCCTGGAAGCCCGCGATCATCCGGAGCGTCGTGGTCTTGCCGCACCCGGAGGGACCGAGGAGGGTCAGCAATTCGCCCGGGCGCACGTCGAGACTCACGTCGCGGACGGCGTACACGAGGCCCTTGACGCGATGCTCGAAGCGCTTGGACACGCCCTCGAGCCTGATCGCGACGGGCGAGCTGTCAGCCACTGAGCATGCTCGTGACCTGGACGCGACCCGCTGATTGGAGCCGGCGGAGCGCCCAGCTGATGCCCGCCATCACGACGAAGACGATGGCGACCACGAGGACGGAGAAGGCCGCCGCGGGGCCGAGCGAAAGCTCCGTCATGTTCTCGAGAATGCGCACGGTGATGAGGGTCCAGTTGATCGACACGAGGAAGATGGTCGCGCTGATCGCGGTCATGGAGCGGATGAAGACGACGCCCAGCCCCGCGAAGAAGGCCGGCACGATGAGCGGCAAGGTGACGCGCCGGAAGGTCGTCCCGCTCCGCGCCCCCAGGCCCTGCGAGGCCTCCTCGATGCTGGGGTCGATCTGCTGGAGCAGCGCCACCGTCGCGCGGATGCCCGTCGGGCTGTAGCGGAAGACGTAGCAGGCGACGATGATGAAGGCCGTCCCGGTCAGCGCCAGCGGCGGATCGTTGAACGCGATCAGATACGCGATGCCGACGATGGTGCCGGGCAGGGCGTAGTTGATCATGGAGACCATCTCCATGGCCCGCCGCCCCGGGAAGCGCCGCCGTGTCACGAGGTAGCCCACGAGGACACCAAAGAGGCCGCCCAGCGGCATGCCCACGCCCGCGATGATGAGCGTGTCGTGTATGGCCTTCATTCCCTCCGTGAAGATCACGTGGTAGTGGCGCCACGTCAGCGCGTGGTTGGCGCCGAAGGCCATGACCACGGAGGCGTAAAAGAGAAGGGCGTAGAAGTAAGCGATGACGAGGCCCACCCCCGCGCATGCCGCCAGCAGGAGCCGCCGCGCCCAGGGCGCCACGCTCTTGAGGACGGTCGCGGGCCCGGCCTTGCCCGTCACCGTGACGTACGCGCCGCGGGCGACCCAGTGGCGCTGGAGGAGATAGACGGCCGCCGCGGGCACGAGAAGCGCGAAGGACAGCACGGCGCCGCCCTTGAAGTCGAAGAGCCCCGTGATCTGCAGATACGCCTGGGTCGGCAGCACGGGGAAGCTGTTGCCGGCGAGGATCAACGGCGTGGCGAAGTCCGCCAGCGAGGCGGCGAAGAGCAGGAGGAAGGCGTTGGCGAAGCCCGGCACCGCCAGCGGCAGGGTCACCGTGCGGAAGACCCGCCAGCGCGAGGAGCCCAGCGAGAACGCCATGTCCTCCACGTTGGGATCAATGGCCGCGAGGATGGGTCTCAATGTCAGGTACGCGATGGGGAAGTAGGTCAGCGTCTCCGCGAAGAGCGTGCTGTGAAGTCCATAGGCCGTCGCGCCCTTGATCCCCAGCACGTGATAGGTGATGAGACCGCGCGGGCCAAAAGAGAAGATCATCGCGATGGCGGTCGTGAAGGGCGGCGAGACGAGCGGCAGGAGCGTGGCGGCGTCGAGCGCCGCGAGCCAGCCTCTCCCGAGCCCGGCGCGCGAAGCCGTATAGGCGAAGAGGAAGCCCAGCGCGGTGCCGCCCACGCCGCAGAGCGCCGCCAGCAGCAGGCTGTTGTAGAAGGCCTGGCGGTGGTTGGGATCGCCGAGCACGCCCCAGGCGGGCCCGAGCGAGAGGCGGCCGCCGTCGAAGAAGGCGATCCAGGAAAGCCGCGCCAGCGGGAAGAGGACGAAGAGCCCGAGCAGCGCCCAGAGGACGAGGACCGTGACCCACAGGCCGGGGTCGCGCCCGAATCGCCGCACCGCGGCCGTCATTACTGCGCGTTCAGCACCTCGTTGATCCAGCGGTCCACGACACGCTTGCGGTTGGCGCCGGCGTAGACGTCGTCGATGGGGAAGATCTTCGCCCCCTTGAGCACCTCGGCCAGGCTCGGCTCCACCTTCACCTCGGGGTTGGCCGGGACGAAGTTGATCTTGTGCTTGGCGTAGAGGCTCTGCATCGTCGGGCTCGTCGCCCAGTCGAGGAGCTTCTTGCCGGCATCGGGATTCTTGGCGCCCTTGAGGAGCGCGATGGCCTCCGCCGAGGTGCCGATGCCCTCGCGCGGGAAGCTGATGACGACATCATAGCCCTTGGCCTTGGTGTCGAGCGCGTCCACGATGAAGAAGATGCCCCCGCCCGCCTGGCCCAGGCCCACCGGCAGCGTCCCGCCGCCGCCGCTCTTGGTGTAGACCTGCACGTTCTTCCTGAGCTTCTTCATGTAGTCGAAGGCCTTGTCCTCGTTGCGCCCGTTGACCTCGATGATCGAGAAGATGCGCGTCACGGCCGTGCCCGACGTGCGCGCGTCCGCCATCTGGAGCATGCCCTTGTAGGCCGGGTTCAGCAGGTCCTCCCACGAGGCGGGCGGCTTGAGGTTTCCCTCCTTGAGGAACTTGGCGTTGGTCATGAAGACCAGCGGGTCGTCGGCGATGGCGACCCAGTAGCCCTCCGCCTGCTTGAAGCGGGCCGGCAGGGAGTTGAAGGACGGGGGCTTGTAGGGTTCGAAGATGCCTTCCTTGATGCCGGCGGCGAACGTCTCGACGGGCCCGCCGAACAGCACGTCCACCCGCGGGTTGCCTTTCTCGGCGATGACGCGCGTCAGCGCTTCGCCCGACGAGAAGCGCACGAAATTGACCTTGATCCCCGTCGCCTGCTCGAACTCCTGGAGCATGGGACGCGCCCAGTTCTCGGGCCAGATGGAATACGCGTTGAGCGTCTCGGCTGCCGGGGCGGGTGAGACGAGGACGGTGACGGTGAGGGCGGTGACGGCAAGCCAGGACAGCCCGGCGCGGGCACGTGACATGTAGATCTCCCTCTCGGCGCGGTGGGAGCCGGCGTCAATCGCTGCGAGTTGCCGCGAATCTAGACCCTGCTCATGGGGCTGTCAAGGCGGCTACTTGACACCGGGTCGGGTTGGGCCGATTCTCCCCCCAGCGAGTTACCCGAGAGCGGGATCAAACCCTCAGGAGCGCGGAGGACCCACGATGAGCGAAGTCACTCGACGAGACGTGTTGAAGCTGGGCGGCGCGGCCGCCGCCGCGGGGCTCGGCTTTCCTGCCGTGCTCCGCGCCCAGCAAAAGGAAATCCCCATGCTCGGCCTCTGGTCCTTCACCGGCGCCTTCTCCGACGTGGGCCCCGTCCTCGACCGCGGCATGAAGATGGCCCTCGACGAGCGGGGGATGAAGATCCAGGGCAAGAGCATCAAGTACATCACCCGCGACGACGAGACCAAGGCGGGCAGCGCCACGCGCCGCGCCGAGGAAGCCATCGACGCCGACGGCGTGAAATACATCATCGGCCCGTGGTCCTCGGGCGTCGCCCTGGCCGTCTCGGAGGTCGCCAAGCGGAAGAAGACCTTCCACTACTTCAGCGGCGGCACCGAGGACATCTCGGGCGCCCGCTGCCACCGCTACTCGTTCCAGTGGGCCGCGAGCCCGTACACGGCCGCCAAGACCGTGGTGGACACCTTCATGAAGGCCAACCCCAAGGCCAAGCGCTGGCACCTGCTGGTGGCCGACTACGCCTTCGGCTGGTCGGTGGAGAAGTACATCAAGGAGGTCGGCAAGGGGCATGGCATCGAGTTCGTGGGCGCCGACCGGCACCCGCTCGGTGAGCGCGAGTTTTCCAACTACGTGACGAAGGCGGCAGGCAACAAGCCCGACGTCGTGGTGATGATCAACTTCGGCCTCGATGCCGTGACGGGGGCGCGCGAGATCTTCAACTTCGGCCTCACGCCCAAGGTGCCCCTCATCCTGACCTGGTCCTCGGGCGTGGAGGAGCTGGTGCAGCTCAATCCGGAGATCCGCGAGAACATGTGGGTCGGCTCGAACTTCTACTACACCGCCGACACGCCCGTCGCGCGCGAGTTCGTGAAGAACTACACCGCGAAATTCGGCGGCCCTCCCGGCTACGCCCCCGCGGCGGCGTACGGGATGACCCGGATGGTGCTGCACGCCATGGACAAGGCCAAGTCCACCGAGGTGCCGGACGTCATCAAGGCCTGCGAGGGCATGGAGGTGGAGGATCTGGTCGGAAAGATGCGCGTGGACCCCAAGACCCACCAGACGCTTCGTCCCTACTTCTTCATGCGCTGCAAGAAGAAGGATGCGATGAAGAACCCGATGGACTTCGCCGACATCATCGCGACGGGCTCGACGCCACTGCCGGCGGAGTACGCGGCGTGTAAGGACATAGGATCTCTGTAACGCACCCCCTCACCCTACCCTCTCCCCCATTGGGGGAGAGGGATGTGGACTCCCTTCCCTCGCGGGGAGAGATATCCGAACCGAACTCCCTCGCCCTCGGAGAGGGAGAGGGCTGGGGTGAGGGTGGGGTGACCTCGTGAACGTCGCGCTTCTCTTCAGCCAGATCCTGAACGGCCTTGCGACCGGCATGCTCTACGCGCTTATGGGCATCGGGCTCAGCATCATCACCGGCGTGCTGAACATCCCCAACTTCGCCCATGGCGCCCTCTTTGCCCTCGGCGCCTATTTTCTTTACACGGTGATCCAGCTCGTCGGCAACTTCTGGCTGGCGCTCGTGCTCGCGCCACTCGGGGTCGGGCTGCTGGGGATTCTGATCGAGTACGGCGGGATCCGGCCGCTCTACAAGGCGGGGCACGACTACCAGCTCCTCCTCACGTTCGGCCTGTCTCTCATCGTGACGGAGGGAATCATCATCGCGTGGAGCCCTGTCGGAATGAGCCAGCTCCCGCCGCCGCTCCTGCGGGGCGGCGTCGACCTCGGCATCACGTTCTACCCGAAATACCGCCTCTTCGTCATGGTGGCAGCCGCGCTCCTCGTGCTCGGTGCGTGGCTCTTCCTCGAGAAGACGCGCTACGGGGCCATCATGCGAGCGGGCATCGAGGACAAGGAGATGGTCTCCCTCCTCGGCATCGACATCCACCGCCTCTTCACCGCCGCCTTCGCGCTGGGCTGCGTCCTGGCCGGGGTCGCCGGGGCGCTCACCGCGCCGATCCGCGGGCTGAACCCCTGGATGGGCGTGGACATGCTCGGCATCGCTTTCGTCGTGGTCGCGCTGGCGGGCCTCGGCAACCTGTTGGGCTCCATCGTGGCGGGGCTGCTCGTCGGCGTGGCACAGAGCTTGGTCGCGCTCTTCTGGCCGGAGGCCTCGGTGGCGGTCATCTTCGCCGTCATGGCCGCTGTCCTGCTCGTGCGGCCTCAGGGTCTCTTCGGCATCCGATGACTGCGAGCGCCAAGGCGTGGCTCGCGATCGTGGCCGCCGTGGTCCTGCTCCCGGTCTTCGTCCGTCACGCCATCGCGACGGAGATCTGGATCTTCGCGATCTTCGGGCTGGGACTCAACCTGCTCATGGGCTACACGGGACTGCTCTCCTTCGGCCAGGCGACCTTTTTCGGCTCGGCCGCTTACGTCGCCGGCTACCTGCTGAAGTACTACGGGATCAATGTGTTCCTCGCGCTCGCCATCGGGATCCTGGTCGGCGCCGTCTCGGCGGCCGCAGTCGGCTATCTCTGCGTCCAGCGCTCGGGCCTGTACTTCATCATGCTGACCTTCGCGCTGAACCAGATGTTCTACTTCACGGCCTACCAGTGGACGACGGTCACGGGCGGCGAGGACGGCATGCCCGGTGTGCCCCGGCCGAACGTGCTCGGCCTCGACATCCACGGCCCGCTCGCCTACTACGCGGCCGTCGCGCTCCTGTTCCTCCTCTCGCTCTGGATCATGAAGCGCATCGTCGAGTCGCCGCTCGGCAAGATCCTCCAGGCCATCCGCGAGAACGAGCTGCGCGCGGAGGCGCTCGGCTACAATGCCCCGCGCATGAAGCTGGCCGCCTTCGTGGTCGGGGGCGCCTTCTCAGGTTTGGCGGGGGTGCTCTACGCCATGCTCTTCGGCATCGTGCCGCTCGAGTCCATCGGGTTCGTGTTCTCGGGCAATGTCGTCTTCGCCACCCTCATCGGCGGCTCGGGCTCGTTGTACGGACCGGTGATCGGATCATTCGTCTTCATCTGGCTCTCGGAGTCGGTCAGCTCCATGTGGGCGCGCTGGCCTCTCCTGCTCGGCGTCGCCTTCGTGATCGTGGTGCTCTTCTTCCGGGGCGGGGTGGTCGAGGCGTGGGCGCGCTTCTGGGCGTGGCGCGCGTCCCATCGCGCGCCTGCCGGGGTCGGGGCCGATGCCCCTCGTTAGGACCGAGCGCCTCACCAAGTCGTTCGGGGCCCTGACCGCGGTCAACGAGGTCACGATCGAGGTCGAGGAGGGCTCGCTGCACTCGGTGATCGGGCCCAACGGCGCCGGCAAGACCACGTTCTTCAACCTGCTGACGGGGCAGCACGCGCCCACCTCGGGCCGGATCGTCTTCGACGGGCGCGACATCGCGGGGACGCCGCCGCACGGCGTCGCGCACCTGGGCATCGCGCGTTCGTTCCAGCGCACGAGCATCTTCCCCACGCTCTCCATCCTCGACAACGTCTGGCTGGCCGCGTTCGCCCGGCAGGAATCCTGGCGCGGGCTGGCGTGGCGACGGGCCGACCGCTATCCGGAGCTGACCCAGCGGGCGCGCCTTGTCCTGGCGGAGGTGGGGCTCGGCGAGAAGGCGAGCCAGCCGGCCCGCGCGATCTCGCACGGTGAGCAGCGGCAGCTCGAGCTGGCCATTGCCCTGGCGGCGACGCCGCGGCTGCTCCTGCTGGACGAACCGGCGGCAGGGCTCTCCCCCGACGAGACGCAGAAGATGGTAGCGCTGGTGCGCAAGCTGAAAGGGCGCTACACGATCATCCTCATCGAGCACAAGATCGACGTCGTGATGACCATGTCCGATCGGATCTCGGTCATGCACTTCGGCAGCGTGATCGCCGAGGGCACGCCGGCCGAGATCCAGCGGAATCCCGAAGTCCGCCGCGCCTATCTCGGAGGCGTCGTGGCGCCATGATGCTGGACATCCGGGGCATCGACACCTACTACGGCCTCGGCCACATCCTGCACGGCCTCTCGCTGCATGTCGGCGAGGGGGAAGTGGTGGCCCTGCTGGGGCGGAACGGCGCGGGCAAGACCACGACGCTCCGCTCCATCACGGGCCTCACGCCGCCCCGCACCGGTGAGATCAGCTACAAAGGCGCCAGAATCGCCGGCCTGCCCGTCCACAAGATCTCCCGACTCGGCATCGCGCTCGTTCCCGAGACCCGCGGCATCTTCTCCTACCTCACGGCACGCGAGAATCTGGACATCGCCCGCCGGCCGAGCTCACGCTGGCCGATGGAGAAGATGCTCGAGCGCTTTCCGAAGCTCAGCGAGGTGCTGGACCGCAAGGGGCGCCTGCTCTCGGGCGGGGAGCAGCAGATGCTGGCCATAGTCCGCGCTCTTCTCACGGGGCCAGACCTGCTCCTGCTGGACGAGCCGTCGCAAGGGCTGGCGCCGCTGGTGGTGGAGACGGTCATGGGAACCATCCGCGAGCTCAAGCACGAGCGCGTCAGCATGCTGCTGGTCGAGCAGAACGCCGAGATGGCGCTCGGGCTCGCGGACCGCGTCTACGTCATCGACCACGGCACCGTCGTGTTCGAGGGCACCCCGGCGGCGCTTCGCGCAGACGAGCGGATCACGACCACCTATCTGGGCGTCGGCGGCTGAGGCTCGGGAACTATTTCGTGGGAGTCGCTGGGACCGGCTTCGGCAGCATGAACGGCTTCGCGGTGATCACAATAACCACTCCGCTCGACGAAGACCATGCCTGTTCCTTGCTCATATGACCTCCTTACTGCTCTTGTACTTGTATCACAGTGAAGGCCATCCTGCGAAGGTGCCTGCCATCGGCGAACAAGCGGAACTCATAGGTTCCCGGCCTTTCAAAGAGGAGGCCACCGTCCAGGTTGAAGATGATCTCGTGGGACGCCATGCGGTCCGGCAGTGTGGCTGTGCTGTCCACACGACCAATCATTTGCTCGTCTTCCAGGCGAATGAGCTCCAACCCGATAGCGTATTCCCCTTCCGCATCTGTGACCCGAGCATACACCGTCGTGGGTCGGCTCCAGAGCAGGGGGAACTCACGGCCGAAGACTCGGTCAATGATTCCAACGAGGCTCACCTTATCGGTGTCGGCCTCCCGGATGGTCTGGTCGCAGACCAGCATGGCTTGCAGCACCGGCCGGGGGAGCTCTTGGCCTCTGCTCGGATTGGGAGGCGTCATACGCTCACGGACCGTATGCGAGCCAAACCCGCTGGTCAAGATCTCCAAATGGATACAGTGCTGCGGCAAGCCGCTTCTGCCGCTTGTCGCCCCCCAGTTGCCCACGCGGGCGCTTTCGCCTAGTCTGTCGTCTGTGAAAGGCAAGAGGGGACCCGTGCGTCGGCGCGCGAGGCCCGCGAAGGCCAAGGCCAAAGCCAGGCTGCCCGTCGCCCGCAAGCCGCGGAAGAGCGAAGCCTCCGGGCGCGGCCGGCTCGAGAAGCGCCTGGCCGAGGTGCTCGAGCAGCAGACGGCGACCGCCGAGATCCTGCGGGTGATCAGCCGGTCACCGACCGATGCCCAGCCGGTGTTCGAGACCATCGCGGCCAGTGCCCTCCACCTCTGCGGTGCCAAGTTGTGTACCGTCTTCAGGTTCGACGGCGAGCTCATCCATCTCGCTGCGCTTCATCACGTGTCCACAGAAGGCCTTGCTGCGTATCGTGAAGCGTATCCGGCGCCTCCAGGCCGGGGTGGCGGCACCCATCGCGCCATCCTGACCCGCAGCATCGTCCACATCCCCGACATACGCGAGGACCCGGAGTACGAGCTTCAGGCCCTCGCGCGCGCAAACGACTTCGGATGCGTGCTCTCCGTGCCCATGCTCCGGGACGGGCATCCCATTGGAGCGATCACGGTGGGTCGGGAAGCCGGAAGGCCATTCCCGGACGAGCAGATAGAGCTGCTCAAGACCTTCGCCGACCAGGCCCTGATCGCCATCGAGAACGTGCGCCTGTTCAAGGAGCTGGAGGCGCGCAATTCCGATCTCACCGAGGCGCTCGATCAGCAGACGGCGACGGCCGAGATCCTGAGGGTCATCAGCACCTCGCCGACGGATCTCCAGCCCGTGCTGGACGCGGTGGTCAAGAGCGCCGCGCGCTTCTGCGGAGCCTACGACGCGACTATGTTCCGTCTTGATGGGGGAAGGCTGAGGTTGGCCGCCCACCACGGTCCGATCCCCATTCCCGCAGGCCGCCTCGTTCCAGTCGTACAGGGGAGCGTCTCGGGGCGCGCCGTGCTCGAGCGGCGGGCTGTTCACGTGACCGATGTCCAGGCGGAGACGGAGAAGTTTCCCGAAGGTAGTGCCTTGGCTCGGGGGGAAGGCTGGCGAACGATGCTGAGCGTTCCGCTGCTCCGGGAGGGGGCGGCGATGGGCACGATAGTGCTCCGGCGCACCGAGGTGGACCCGTTCACGGACAAGCAGATCGCGCTCCTTCAGACTTTTGCCGACCAGGCGGTGATCGCCATCGAGAATGTGCGTCTGTTCAACGAGACACAGGAGGCGCTGGAGCGGCAGACGGCGACGGCCGACATCCTCAGGGTCATCAGCAGCTCGCCGACGGATGTGCAGCCGGTTTTCGACGCGATTGCCGAGTCGGCATTTCGGCTGCTGTCGGGGGCGGTCGCGGGGGTGCTGCGCCGCGAGGGCGACGGATTCCGCTTGATGGCGATGCACTCCGGCGATCAGACCGTCGGCCTGCCGCCGAGCCCCGACTACGTGCCGATCGATCCTGCGGCCAACTTCCCGTCGCGCGTATTCCTCGGCAAGACCATGCTGCACATACCGGACTGGACGGCGATTGAACTTCCAGTGCATGAGCGGGGCGTGTACGAAAGCATGGGAATCCGGTCGTCGTTGATGCTGCCTTTGCTGCGGGAGGGTGATTGCGTCGGCGTGCTGTTTGTCGGCCGCGCGAGCGTGCGCGCCTACAGCGACAAGGAAATCGCGCTGATGCAATCCTTCGCCGACCAGGCCGTGATCGCCATCGAGAACGTGCGCTTGTTTAAGGAGCTGGAGGCTCGGACCGCCGCCCTGACACGCTCGGTGGGTGAGCTTCAGGCGCTTGGCGAGGTTGGCCGCGCGGTCAGCTCCACCCTCGATCTCCAGACCGTGCTGACCACCATCGTCTCCCGAGCCGTCCAGCTCTCGGGACTGGACGGCGGCGTGGTGTTCGAGTATGACGAGGATACGGAGGAGTTCGTCCAGAGAGTAGCGACCGAGACCGGCGGAGCCCTCGCAGAAGCCCGGCGGAACGCACGGATTCGGAAAGGGGAAGGCGTGCTCGGGCAAACCGCCACCACGCTGGAGCCGGTTCAGGTGCCCGACATCACCGTGCCTGGTGCCTACGCAGGTCGGCTACGGGAAAACCTGATCGAGTCCGGCGTGCGGGCCGTCCTCGTCGTGCCGATGGTCCGCGAGGAGCAGCTGATCGGCTGTCTTGGGGTGACCCGCAACCGCCCCGGCGACTTCCCGGCTGAGACGATCGAGCTGCTCCGGACCTTCGCCACTCAGTCGGCCCTGGCGATCCAGAATGCCCGGCTCTTTCAGGAGATTGAGGAGAAGAGCCGGGAGCTCGAGGCAGCCAACCGGCATAAGTCCGAGTTCCTGGCCAACATGTCGCACGAGCTCAGGACGCCGCTGAACGCGATCATCGGCTTCTCCGAGGTGCTCGGCGAGCGCATGTTCGGGGAGCTGAACGAGAAGCAGGACGAGTACCTGAAGGACATCCACGCGTCCGGCACGCACCTGCTGTCCCTGATCAACGACATCCTGGATCTGTCGAAGATCGAGGCGGGGCGGATGGAGCTCGAGTTGACGGACTTCGACCTGCCGGCAGCGATCGACAGCGCAGTGACGCTCGTTCGCGAGCGGGCGGCTCGGCGAGGCATCACGATGCGGACGGTGGTGGACGAGCGGATAGGCAAGGTCCGCGGGGACGAGCGGAAGATCCGGCAGGTGACGCTGAACTTGCTGTCGAATGCGATCAAGTTCACGCCGGAGGGCGGGCGGATCGAGGTCGGGGCTGTGCCGGCGGATGGATCTGTCGAGGTGTCGGTCAGGGATAGCGGGGTGGGCATCGCGCCGGAGGACCAGGAGGCGGTGTTCGAAGAGTTTCGTCAGGTCGGCGCCAGCGCCGCGAAGCAGGAAGGGACAGGGCTGGGGCTCGCTCTGTGCCGGAAGTTCGTCGAGCTGCACGGCGGGAGCATCCGCGTCACGAGCGAGGTCGGCTCGGGCTCGACCTTCACGTTCACGATCCCGGTCCGCGGCGGCGACTAGTCAGGTGGATATCCTCGCCGCTCATGCCGCGCGCCACCCCGACAAGCCTGCGCTCATCGAGGGTGAGCGGCTGTGGTCCTGGGCCGAGCTCGTCGCGCGGCGGAACCGGCTGGGCCACGCCCTGGTCGATCTGGGGCTCGAGCCGGGCGAGCACGTCCTCGTCTACGCCGGGAACTCGCTCGAGCACTACCTTGCCGGCACGGGCGCCCGCGCGGCCGGGCTCATCCCAGCGCCGATGAACCACCGGCTGGTGGCGGAAGAGGTCGCGTATATCCTCGACCACTCGGACGCCGCGGCCGTCTTCGTGAGCGACCAGTTCCTGGCTGTCTGTGAAGAGATCCGCGCCGGGGCGCGCAGGGTCCGGCATTGGATCCTGATGGGGGCCGAGCGGCGCGACTGGGCCGCGCACCTCGACGATCTCCTGGAACGGGGAAGGCCGGAACCTGTCGAGCTGCCCACGGGCGCGGCCTTCGGCGCCTCCATCATCTATACGGGTGGCACCACGGGAAAGCCCAAGGGCGCGCTCCGCCGCAGCCTCGACCCGCAGGGGCTGATGGAGACGCTCGGCGCGATGGATCTCCTCGATCCGAACCACGTGCACCTCGTCGCGGGGCCCATGTATCACGCGGCGCCGGGCGGCCTGGCGCTCTACGCGCACATCGTGGGCGCCACGGTCGTGATCATGCCAAAGTTCGACCCCGAGCGGGCCCTCGAGCAGATCGAGCGTCACCGCTGCAGCAGCACCTTCATGGCGCCGACGCTCCTCAAGCGGATCATGGAGCTGCCCGAATCCGTCAGGGCCCGCTACGACGTATCTTCCATGAGGGCCATCATCATGGCGGCGGCGCCGTGTCCCATGAGCGTCAAGGAGGCGGTGGTCGGGTACTTCGGCCCCTCGCTGTACGAGTTCTACGGCTCGAGCGAGCTGGGGGTGAATACCATCCTGAAGCCGGCCGACGTGCTGAGAAAGCCGGGCTCGTGCGGGCAGGCCGCGCCGGGCCGAGAGATCGCGCTCCTGGACGACGACGGCCGGCCCGTGGCGGTGGGCGAGCCGGGCGAGCTCTACATCAAGCAGTTCTCCGGCATGATGGACGAATACTACAAGGACCTCGAAGCGACCGCCGGCATGCGCCGGGGCGAGTGGTACTCTGTGGGCGATGTCGCTTACAAGGACGCGGACGGCTTCTACTACATCTGCGACCGCAAGCGCGACATGATCATCTCGGCCGGCGTCAACATCTACCCGGCGGAGATCGAGGACGCGCTCCACGGTCACCCGGACATCCAGGACGTGGCGGTCTTCGGCGTGCCCGACGACGAATGGGGCGAGCGCGTCCACGCCGCTGTGAAGCCGCGCCCCGGCGCCCGCCTCACGGCCGACGAGGTGACGGCCTTCGCGCGTCTGCACCTGGCCGGCTACAAGGTCCCGCGCGAGGTCACCTTCCACGAGGACTTCCCGCGTGACAACGCGGGCAAGCTCCTCAAGCGCGTGCTGCGCGAGCCCTACTGGGTCGGTCGCTCGACCCGGGTGTGAGGATGCGCCTGCCGCCCGCGCCGCTCACCGTCAAGATCACCGTTCTCATCGTCGTGGTGCTGATCGTGGGCTTCGGCATCTCGACTGTCCTGACGATCCAGCGCGAGGCCGATCTCCTCGTCGAGCAGAGCAAGGTGGCGGCGCGCCGCCTCACGGCCGCGCTCACCGCCAACATCGAGGCCGCGATGCTCCAGGAGCGGCCCGACATCGCGCGCATGCAGATACTCGAGATGCAGAAGACCACTCCGGTCGAGGGGTTGACGGTCTACCGGCGCAACGGCGTCGAGGCTTTCACCGACACCTCGACCCTCAAGGAAGTCAGTAAGGAAGCCGACCTGCCCAAGAGCGTGATGGCGAGCATCGAGAAAATGGCGCGCCCGGCGGGGCCGCCCATGACGGGGCCGCTCTTCCAGCGGGCCGTCGAGACGCTCCAGACGCAGGAGTCCATCGACAGCGTCAACGGCCAGATGCTCTTCACGCTGCACCGGCCCGTCGCCAACCAGGAACGCTGCCAGGGCTGCCACGGCACCGACCACAAGGTGCGCGCCGTCGTGCGCGTGGCGACCTCCATGGAGCCGGTGCTGGCGGCCGTGCGCGAGCAGCGCAACCGCCAGGCGCTGGTGGCGATCCTGACCATCGCCGCCGCGGCAGGCGTCCTCGCGCTGGCCATGCGCCGCGTGGTGGTGCGTCCCATCCAGGATCTGGCGCAGGTGGCCTACAAGATCGGCGAGGGCGATTTCGCCGCGCGGGCCCACACGACATCGGGTGACGAGCTGGCGGCGCTGGGCTCGGCTTTCAACGACATGACCGAGCGCCTGTCCACGGCCCAGCAGAGCCTGGAGAGCCGCAACCAGGAGCTGGCCACGACGCTCGAGCAGCTCCAGGCTTCGCGCCAGCGGCTGGAAGTGCTCGAGCAGCTCAAGGGCGAGCTCTCCAAGTTCGTGCCCGACGCCGTCAAAGAGCTGCTCGAGCACGACCCGTCCGCGACCCAGCTGGAGAAGCGGCAGGAGGAAGTCTCCGTTCTCTTCCTCGACATCGCGGGCTACACGCGCCTGTCCGAGCAGGTCGAGGCCAAGCGGCTGAACCAGCTGGTGCAGACCTACTTCTCCGCCTTCCTCGAGATCATCCGCAAGCATCAGGGCGACGTGAACGAGACGGCGGGCGACGGGCTCATGGTCATCTTCCAGTCCAAGAGCCGCGACCCGGGACGCGGTCCCGTGGACCACGCGCTCAATGCCTCGCGCGCCGCGCTCGCGATCCGCCAGCGCACGGTCGAGCTGAACGAAGAGCACGCGGGCGTCTTCCCGTCAGTCGCGCTCCACATGGGCATCAACACGGGCGAGGCCTGGGTGGGCGCGACCAAGATCGGCGCCGCCGGGGCTCAGCGGTGGACGTTTACAGCGACGGGACCCACGACCAACCTGGCCGCACGCTTCGCGGGCTCGGCCCAGGGCGACGAGATCGTCGTCGGCCTTACCACCGCCGAGCGCATCCGGGGCGCCTTCGTGCTGGAGAACCTGGGCGAGAAGAGCTTCAAGAACGTCTCGCAGCCGCTGCGCGTCTACCGCATCATCCCGCCCGGAGTCTACGACAAGATCGCCTGATTACTGGCCGTGGCCGGCCGCGTCCCAGCTGGCCACGCTGACGCGGTAGCCGACTCCGGTCTTCTCGAGGGGTACTTCGAAGTAGGTGCGGCTGAAGCCGCCCAGGTAGCCGGGCGCGAGCGCCGTCGCGGTGCCGATGACCTGCCCCTGGGCGTCGAGCGTCTCGACCTTCATGCGCACGTTGGCGACGCCGGCGCCGCGCGTATTCTGGACATAGCCCGCGATGAGCGGGGCGCCCGTCGACGTCTGGGCCGCCTGCCACTCCACCTGGAAGCGGCCGTCGGTGAGGGAGACGGCCTTGCCCGGCTCCCAGGTCTGGCCGGCGCAGGCGCTCAGCGTCAGCACCAGCAGGAGCGCGGCGAGCCGCCTACTGGCCGCCGGCACAATTGGTCCACGACGCGATGCTGACGCGGTAGCCCGCGCCGGGCGCGCGGATGGGTTCCTCGAAGTAGACGTTGTCGTAGCCGCCGACGTAGCCGGGAATGAAGCCCACGTTTTGGGCGATGACTTGCCCCTGCGCGTCGAGCGTCTCTACGAGAAGGCGGGGGACGCAGTAGCCGGCTTTGCCTCCGGAGGTCACGACGTGGCCCACGATGAGGGGGCGGCCGACCTTGTCCCGGGTCGCCTCCCAGTTGAGCGTGATGGTGCCAGCGTTGCCCGCCTGCGTGCTGCTCGCGGCATGCGTCTGGGCAGCGCCGACCCACGCGAAGCAGGCCAGAAGCGCCGCACCGATCGTCATCTGAGCTCTGGTCATGGCGCCCTCCACGCCTTTTAGAAGCGCGGGGAGGCGCGAAAGGTTCCCGAAGCGGGTTAGATGCGACCCGAGACGGGCTCGATGCGACGCGAGACGGGCTAGATGCGGAAGAAGGGACCCTCGCCAGGAGCGGAGCGCGGCGCGATGCGACCCGCGATGAGCCGTGCGTGGCGCGTGATCTCGCGCAGGTAGTCGAGGATGCCGAGATACGCGCTCGAGGAGGCCGGACGGCAGGTGCCCTCGACCAGGCGGTCCTCATGGGCGCGGGCGTAGTCGGTGGCCAGGTCCTGGAAGCGCATGCTCTCGAGCTCGACGTGGCGGGCCAGCACCCGGTTGCCCGTCAGCGTCAGGTCGCCCGCGCACTCGAGCAGCTCGACCGCGCGCTCGAAGAGCGCGTTGACCTCGCGCATCCCGCGCGCCGTGAAGGTCGTGCCCTCGGCTTCCATGAGCTGGCAGGCCCGGATGAGCCCGTCGATGGCGTCACCGATGCGCTCGACGTGGGCCGGCACGAGCCGGAGCGGGGCCGACTCGTTCGAGCCGGCCACGAGTCGCTCGGTCAGCTCCTTCTCGGCCTTGTGGATGCTGCGACCGAGCGCGGCGGCCGTGTCGAGCGCGGCTGCGGACGGAGCGCGAACGCCGGCCCAGGTCAGCAGCAGCATGTCGCGGGCATCGCGGAACATGGGAACGAGGAGATCGTTCGGGACGGGGTTCATGCGGGTCTCTCTCTGATGCTAGCGCCGTCCAGCCACGGGAGCAAGCACCTACGAACTTGGTGCCGGATCACTCGCCTGTTAGCGGCGGCCGTTGGCCATGCGGACGGACTCCGGCGTCGCGCGAAGGCGCGCCATGGCGAGCACCCCCAGGGCCGGACCCGGCGCCAGCGCGGCGAAAACCCAGCCCCAGCCGACCAGGCGCACGAGCGGCGGGATGAGCCAGATGGAGACCATGGTGAGGGCGAAGCCGACACAGGTCTGCGCGGTCAGCGCGGTGCCGACGTAGGCCGGCGGTGAGAGCTCCGTCACCGCGGTCGAAAATTGGGCCGAGTCGGCGATGACGGTGATGCCCCAGAAGACGGCGAGCAGGAAGGTGAGAGCCGGCGGCCCGCCGAAGGAGAAGCCGATGGTCGCCGCGCAAAGTCCGGACAGCGCCATGGCCGCCATCGTGAGCGTGGTCCGGCCCCAGCGGTCGGCGAGCGCGCCGCCCGCATAGGCGCCGAGCGCCCCGCCCAGCCCCATGGCGACGAAGGTCGCCGCGGGGGCGCCGAGCCCCAGATAGCTGCCGCCACCGCGCGCCTCGAGGCTCGCCGCGAGGAAGAGGCCCAGCCACGCCCACATGGCGTAGAGCTCCCACATGTGGCCGAAGTAGCCCAGGCACGCGAGCCGCGGCCCGCGCTCGCGAAAGACCGCACCCGCCATGCGCAGGTCGAAGCGCGCCGCCGGGAAACGGTTGGGCCCCTCGGTGACGCAGAGCCAGATGAGCCCCGCGCCCAGGAGGGACAGCCCCGAGGCCACGAGCAGCGTGCCGCGCCAGGGCAGGTCGGTCAGGCCGCGGATGAGATGGGGCGCGGCCGAGCCCACGGTGAGCGCGCCCACCAGGATGCCGATCGCGAGGCCGCGACCGGATTGAAACCACGTCGCCACGATTTTCATCGCGGGCGGGTAGGCGCCCGCCATGCACAGGCCCGTGGCGAAGCGGAGCACGAGGGCCGGCGCCAGGCTCTCGACCCAGAGCGCGAGCGCCCCGTTGAGCGCCGCGCCCGCGACGGCGCTCCAGAGCATGAGGATGCGCGGCGCCATGACGTCGGGGAGGTTGCCGAGGGCCGAGCCCAGCGTCCCCAGGATGAAGCCCGCCTGGACGGCGATCGTGAGTCCCGCGCGCCCGCCGTCGCCCAGGTGCCATTCGCGGGAGAGCGCCGGCAGGACGGCGGCGGCGCTGAACCAGAGGGACAGCGCGCCCAGCTCGGCCAGGGAGAGAAAGAAGAGTGCCCGCCACCGTCCGGGGGCGGGTTCAGCCACCTACTTGGTCAGCGTGTAGCCGCGCGTCTCGAGACACGCGTAGTAGGCGCGCTGGGTCTGGTTCAGTCGCTTGTCGTGGAGGTATGGGCCCCCGAGCGTAGCACCGAGCCCGCCGCCGGCGATGGCGCCCACCGAGGCGCCCGTGCCCACGATGCCGGCGCTTGCGCCCGCCGCGGCACCGAGACCCGCCCCCGCCGCGCCGCCGACGAGCAAGCCCACCAGGGCGCCGTCGGTGAGCGCCTTGTCGGGGTTGTAGTCGGTCTGCTTCTGGGCCTGGAGATTGCAGTCGAACGTGTCAGTGTCCATCTGCTGGGACGTCTGGGCCTTGGCGGGGGAGACCGTGTAGCGCGGGATGCTCTGGGCGCACGCGGCGGCGAGACACAGGACAGCCAGGCATCCGGCGAGCGAGCGCAGCGTCCTCATGGCGTTGTCGAGAATACCATCCTGAGGCGCCCCAGACGCGTTGCGTTATGGTCGTGGGGTCAGCCTCGGAACCGGTCCTCCACCGTCGAAGTTGCTTTATCCGGGGTGACAGCGCGGGTAAAATACCGCCCGACTCGCCGGCGGGGCGAGCGGGAATCGTGGACAACGGCGTGCAGCGAGCTATTGCAAGGAGGAGTGACATGACCAATCCACCGGCAGCCACCGCAACGTCCCGGCGAACGTTCCTCAGAGGCGCGGCAGTCGCGGCGACGGGCGCCGCGGCGCTCGCCTTCCCGAACGTCGCGAAAGCGCAGGGCCCCATCACGATGCGGTGGCAGAGCACCTGGCCGCAGAAGGACATCTTCCACGAGTACGCGCTCGACTTCGCCAAGAAGGTCAACGACATGACCGGCGGGGACCTGAAGATCGACGTGCTGCCGGCGGGTGCCGTGGTGCCGGCCTTCGGCCTGATCGACGCCGTGTCCAAGGGCACGCTCGATGGCGGCCACGGCGTGCTCGTGTATCACTACGGCAAGCAGACGGCGCTCGCGCTCTGGGGGTCGAGTCCCGCCTTCGGCATGGACGCCAACATGCTGCTCTCCTGGCACAAGTACGGCGGCGGCAAGCAGTTGCTACAGAAGCTCTACCAGTCTATCGGCATCAATGTCATGTCCTTCCCCTACGGCCCCATGTTCACCCAGCCGCTCGGCTGGTACAAGAAGCCGATCACCAAGCCCGATGACTTCAAGGGCCTCAAGTTCCGCACCGTGGGGATCTCGATCGACCTGTTCCAGGGTATGGGGGCGGCGGTGAACGCGCTGCCCGGCGGCGAAATCGTGCCGGCGATGGACCGGGGGCTCCTGGATGCCGCCGAGTTCAACAACGCCACCTCCGACCGCATCCTCGGCTTCGCCGACGTTTCCAAGGTGTGCATGCTCCAGAGCTACCACCAGAACGCCGAGCAGCTCGAGATCACGTTCAACAAGACCAAGTTCGACGCGCTGCCGGACAAGATGAAGGCCATCATCGAGAACGCGGTGGAGGCGGCCTCGGCCGACATGGCCTGGAAGTCCATCGACCGCTACTCGAAGGACTACATCGAGCTCCAGACCAAGGACAAGGTCCGATTCTACAAGACGCCGGATTCGGTGCTGCAAAAGCAGCTCGAGATCTTCGATCAGGTGTTGGCGAAGAAGTCGGCCGAGAACGCCATGTTCAAGGAGATCGCCGCGTCACAGAAGGCGTTCGCGGAGCGGGCGGTGAAGTGGGACCTCGACACCAATGTCAACCGGCGCATGGCCTACAACCACTACTTCGCCAAGCCGGCCGCCAAGAAGAGCTAGCCCTCCGTGACCTGTCCCTCCAAGGCCAGCCATTCGGTGTGCGCCGGATGGCTGGCCCGCTTCCTGTGGGCATGAACGTCCAACGCTTCGTCCGGGCCGTCGACCAGGTGAGCTACTGGTCGGGCAAGACCTTTGCCTGGCTCATCGTGGCACTGACCTTCGTGGTGTCCATCGAGGTCTTCAAGCGCTACATCCTGAACGCCCCGACGGCCTGGATCTTCGACTTGAACAGCATGCTGTACGGCACGCTCTTCATGATGTGCGGCGCCTACACCCTGTCCGTAGCGGGCCACGTGCGCGCCGACTTCGTCTATATCTACATGAAACCGCGCGGCCAGGCGGCGCTCGACCTGACGCTCTACCTGCTCTTCTTCATCCCGGGCATCCTCGGACTGATCTACGCGGGCTACGACTACGCCTTGCTGTCATGGCGTATCGGCGAGCACTCGACCGTGACTGCCGAGGGACCGCCCGTCTATCAGTTCAAGGCGGTGATCCCGGTGGCGGGAGTGCTGGTCATGCTCCAGGGGCTCGCCGAGATCGTGCGCTGCATCCAGTGCTTGCGGACCGGGGCCTGGCCCGTGCGGCTCGAGGACGTCGAGGAAATCGACGTCATCGAAAGCCAGCTCGGACGCAGCGAGTACGTGGACGAGGAGTCGCGCCGCGCCGCGATGGAGACGGCGCACGCGATCGACGAGGCCGCCCGACACCGCAGCGTGATGGAAGAAGGCGTGATCCACGGGCAGGCGATCGACGAGGACAAAGAGAAGAAGTGAGCGACCCGTCACTCGGCCTCACCATGCTCGCGCTCATCGTGGTGGCCATCATGATGGGCTTCCCGACCGCGTTCACGCTCATGGGTCTGGGGATGATCTTCGGCTACATCGCCTTCTGGCTCCCCGGCGCGCACTGGTGGGATAACCGCGTCTTCGACCTGATCGTGCAACGGACGTACGGGGTGATGACCAACGATGTCCTGCTGTCGATTCCACTCTTCGTGTTCATGGGGTACGTCATGGAGCGCGCGGCGCTGGTGGACAAGATGTTCCACAGCGTCCAGCTCGCCTTCCGGCGCGTTCCCGCCTCCCTCGCCGTGACCACCATGCTGGTGTCCGCGTTCTGGGGGATCGCATCCGGCATCGTGGGCGCCGTCGTCGTCCTCATGGGCGTCATCTCCATGCGGCCGATGCTGAAGGCGGGCTACGACGTGAAGCTCGCCTCGGGCGTCATCACGGCAGGCGGCACGCTCGGCATCCTGATCCCGCCGTCCGTGATGATCATTGTCTACGCTGCCGTGGCAGGGCAGTCCATCGTCAAGCTCTACGCGGCGGCGATGCTCCCCGGCTTCTTCCTCACGTTTCTCTATCTGGTCTACATCGTCGGCTGGGCGCTCATCAACCCCAAGATCGCCCCCAAGCTGCCGCCCGACCAGTATCGAGTCGCCGTGCCCGACTGGCTGCGGCGACTCGAGCGGGGCCGGTCCCGCAGCGTCGTCCCCGGCCTGGTCGCCGCCGCGTTCCGGCCGAGCCTCCTGCGTGTCGCCGGCGGTTACGGGATCATCGCCAACCATCTGGTCGCGCTGTCGGTGCCGCTGCTGCTTACTGTCGGCACCTTCGGCGCGACCTGGTGGTACATCGTTGTCTACAACGCGCCCGAGGTCGCGGCAATGACGACGGCGCCCGCTCCCGGCTCGGCGGCCCTCACGACGGCTCCGGGGGTGCCGAAGCCGGCAATGCCCCGGGCCGCAGCGCCCGCCCGCGCCCCCACCCCCGCGGAGGACAAGCCCCAGGAGCTGGGCGCGGAGGGTTCCGCGACGGAAACCACGCAGACTCCGGAAGCCGAGGGCCCGCCCGAAGAGATGACATCGCTCAGGGACCCCACGGTAGTGTCAGAGGCGGGGAAGGTTCCCGAGCACTTCTACGCCTGGTTCTGGGGCCTGGCCGCGTCTTCAGCGCTGCTGCTCCTCTACTACTTCTGGCGGATGGACGGCGAGCAGCTCGAGATCCTGAAAGAGCTGTGCGCGTCGGTGGTGCCGCTCGGAGTGCTCACCGTCGTGGTTCTCGCGGTGATCCTATTCGGCATCTGCACCGCGACCGAGTCGGCGGCGATCGGCGCCCTCGGCGCGATGTACCTGGCCGTGATGGCGAAGTACATGCGTTCGGTCCTCTGGTGGAGCCTGGTCGGCTTCATCATCGGCGTCGCGCTCGGGTGGTGGCAGGGCGAGGACTGGGCGTCCCTGATCGTGGCGGGCTCGATCGGCGGGACGCTCGTGGGCACCGTCGTCCCCGGGCTCTGGTATCTCAGGATCTCCCCGGAGCTTCGAAAGAGCATGAAGGAAGCGACGTTCCTCACCGCCAAGACGACCGCGATGGTGTGCTGGCTGTTCGTGGGTTCGGCGCTGTTCTCCGCCGTGTTCGCGTTGCACGGCGGCCAGTCGCTGATCGAGCGGTGGGTGCTCTCCATGAACCTGTCGCCTATGCAGTTCATGATCGTGGCGCAGCTGATCATCTTCCTGCTCGGCTGGCCGCTCGAATGGACCGAGATCATCGTGATCTTCTGCCCGATCTTCATCCCGCTGCTGAGCCACTTCCAGATCGACCCGATCCTGTTCGGCACGATGGTCGCGGTCAATCTCCAGGCGGCGTTCCTGTCGCCCCCGGTGGCGATGTCGGCGTTCTACCTCAAGGGCGTGTCGCCGAAGCACGTGACCCTCAACCAGATCTTCGCCGGCATGATGCCGTACATGATCATCGTCTGCCTCTGTCTCGTCTTCATGTACGTCTGGCCGGGCATGTCGCTCTGGCTGCCGGAGTTCCTCTACGGCAAGTAGGCCCCCGCGGTCGCCGTGGATCTGACGAGCCTCCACGCACTCTCGGCCGGCGATGCCGCGCGCCTGGTCCGCGATGGTCTCATCAGCTCGGTAGAGCTCGTCGAGGCCTGCCTGGCGCGCGTGCGGGCGCGAGACGGAGAGATCCAGGCGTGGGCGTTCCTCGATCCGGAGCATGCGCTCGCCCAGGCGCGCGCGGCGGACGAGTGGCGCCTCGGCGGCCGGCCTCTGGGCCCACTCCACGGCGTCCCGGTCGGCGTCAAGGACATCTTCGACACGTCCGACATGCCGACCGAGAACGGCTCGGTCCTGCACAGCGGCCGGACGCCGTCCGGGGACTCGACGGCGGTGGCGATGCTTCGCGCGGCTGGCGCGGTCATCATGGGCAAGACCGTCACGACGGAGTTCGCCTGCGGCGGCCCCGGCAAAACCCGAAACCCGCACCACCCAGCCCACACGCCGGGCGGGTCATCGAGCGGGTCCGCCGCGGCCGTCGCCGCCGGCATGGTTCCGTTAGCGCTCGGCAGCCAGACGGGCGGCTCGACCATCCGCCCGGCTTCCTACTGCGGCGTGTTCGGTTTCAAGCCGACGCACGGGCTAATTCCGCGCCACGGGATGTTCCGGATCTCGCGCACGCTCGACCACGTCGGCCTGTTCGCGCGCTCGATCGAGGACATCGCGCTCCTGGCCGAGCAGCTCGTCGGCTACGATGAGCGCGATCCCGATTCGCGCCCGCGGGCGAGGATCCCGTACGCGAGTGTCGCCTGCGAGAAGCCGCCCCTGCCGCCCATGTTCGCCTTCGTGAAGACCCCCCACTGGAACCGGGTCGACGGCGACGCCGAGGAGGCGTTCGGTGAGCTGGTCGATCGTCTGGGAGACCGCGTGGAGGAGCTCGAGCTGTCGGGCGCGGCCCTGGAGGCCTACGAGTGGCACCGGGTCATCATGGAGGCCGAGCTGGCCGCGAATCTCGAGCGGGAGTGGACCCGGGGACGAGACCGGCTCTCGGACCTGCTGCACGAGCGGATCGAGCGCGGCCGCGCCCTCCCCGCGCTCGACTACCTGCGCGCCCTCGAGCGCATTCCGGACCTCCAGGATGCGTTCGCCCAGCTCTTCTCCCAGCGCTACGACGCGATCCTCACGCCGGCGTCTACCGGCACGGCACCCGAGGGGCTCGCCTCGACGGGCGATCGCTCGTTCTGCACGCTCTGGACCCTGTGCGGGATGCCGGCGCTCAGCATGCCGCTGATGCAGGGCGCCAAGGACCTGCCGCTGGGCGTCCAGCTTGTCGGGCCGGCCCACGGTGATGGGCGCCTTTTGCGCACTGCCCGCTGGCTCGTGAGCCACCTCGCCGGCGCCTGAAGCCCCAGCCCGGCCACGGGCACTTTCTGGCTGGGCCAATCGGCGGGTTGACTACGCTGGGGGCATCGCCTAGCATCGCCGTATGGCCTCGTCAAGGATGACGCTCGACGAGCATCTCGCCCGTCGGCAGGCCACCTTGGCCTCGGCGGAGGCTCGCGGCATGGCCGTGGTCATCAGCCGCATCGGCGGCGTCGCGGGTGTCATCGCCCAGGAGCTGGCTCACGCGGCGCTGCGGGACCAGCTGGGCTACGCGGGCGGCAGCAACCTCACGGGTGACCAGGTCAAGAAGCTCGACGTCTGGGGCCACGAGATCATGATGGCAGCGCTCCGCAAGAGCGGCGCCTGCGCGGCACTCGTCTCCGAGGAGGCGCCCGAGCCCATCGAGATGGACGAGGGCAAGGGCTCGACCGGCCTCGTGGTCGCCTGCGACCCTGTGGACGGCTCGTCCAACCTCGACGTCAACGGCACGGTCGGCACGATCTTCTCTCTGCGCCCGAGCCGCGGGTGGGATCCAGCGGGGCCGGCCGCGCTCGGTCCCGGGAGCGAGCAGATCGCCGCGGGTTACGTCATGTACGGGCCCGCGACCACGCTCGTCTACACGGCGGGCAACGGCACGCACGGCTTCACCATGGACCAGGCCACGGGCGAGTTCTTCCTGACGCACCCGGACATCCGCATCCCGAAGAAGGGCAAGGTCTACGGCATCAACGAAGGCAATATTTCGACGTGGCATCCGGGACAGCGCGCCTTCGTGGAGTACCTGCGCACGCCCGACAAAGCCTCCGGCCGCCCCTATTCGCTGCGCTACTCGGGCGCCATGGTCGCGGATGTCCACCGCACGCTGCTCGACGGCGGGCTCTTCATGTACCCCGCCGACATGCGCGACCCCGCCAAGCCCAAGGCCAAGCTGCGCCTCCTCTACGAGGTGGCGCCGATGGCCATGGTGGTCGAGCAGGCGGGGGGCCGGGCCAGCACGGGCACCGGGAGCGTGCTCGACGTCAAGGCGAGCGAATACCACCAGCGCGCGGCGATCATCGTCGGCAGCCCCGACGACGTCGCGCTCGCCGAAGAGTTCTACCGCCGATAACTGAAAGAAAGGACGTGACGGCCATGGAAGCGCGCGTTCGCGAGATCCTCTCCTGGTATTCGAGCGACAACCCCGGCACCCGCACCAACCTGGCCCGCCTGCTCACCCACGGGCGGCTGGCCGGCACCGGTCGCCTCGTCATCCTGCCGGTGGACCAGGGCTTCGAGCACGGGCCGGCGCGGAGCTTTGCCGTGAACCCGCCGGGCTACGACCCCGCGTATCACTTCCGCCTCGCCCTCGAGGCGGGCTGCAACGCGTACGCGGCGCCGCTGGGCTTCATCGAGGCGGGAGTATCCGAGTTCGCGGGCGAGATCCCGCTGATCCTCAAGATCAACAACCACGACGTCCTCAACGACGAGAAGGACCCGCTCTCGGCCGTGACGGGCTCGGTCAAGGACGCGCTCCGGCTGGGCTGCGCGGCCGTGGGCTTCACGATCTACCCGGGCTCGGCCAACGCGCAGACCATGTACCAGCAGTGCCGCGAGATGATCGCCGAGGCCAAGGCCAACGGTCTCGTCGCGGTCGTCTGGTCCTACCCGCGCGGCTCGTCGATCAGCAAGGAAGGGGAGACGGCGATCGACGTCGTGGCCTACGCCGCGCAGATCGCCGCGCAGCTGGGCGCCCACGTCATCAAGGTCAAGCCGCCCACCCAGCACATCGAGCAGCCAGAGGCGAAGAAGGCCTACGAGAAGAGCGGGGTCCCGATCTCGACGCTTGCCGAGCGGGTGCGCCACGTGGTCCAGGCGGCCTTTGACGGGCGGCGCGTCGTCATCTTCTCGGGCGGCGCCACCAAGGAGAACGACGAGGCGATCTTCGACGAGTGCCGGGCTATCCGCGACGGCGGCGGCTTCGGCTCGATCATCGGGCGGAACTCGTTCCAGCGGCAGAAGTCGCGCGCGCTCGAGTTCCTGTCCACGGTGATGAAGATCTACTCCGGCGAGCTCAAGTAGCCCACGCGGTGGCGACCGCTCCGACAGAAGCGCAGGTGCGCGAGTACATGCGCACGCTCTCCAACTGGGGGCGCTGGGGCAAGGACGACGAGCTCGGCACCGTCAACCTGATCACGCCGGAGAAGCGCGCGGCCGCCGCGCGCCTCGTACGAGATGGAGTCAGCGTCACCTGCGCCCGGCCCTGGTCCACGGAGATCACCGCCGAGACGACCGTCCAGCCCATGCGCTTCATGGTGGACTCGGGCGAGGGGCGGGATCACGACGATAACGACCGCATCCTCCAGCGCCGCGGCGCCGCCGAGTTCATCGGCATGGTCTTCCACGGCTACGGCATCACCCACGTGGACGCGCCGCCGCACTACTTCTGGCAGGGGCAGTTCTACAACGGCCGCTCCTCCAACCTCGTCACCTCCCGGGAGGGCGCCACCGTCAATTCGGTCGAGGTGCTCCGCGACGGCGTCGTCAGCCGCGGCGTGCTGCTCGACGTCGCGCGCGCGAAAGGCGTCAGCTGGATGGGGCCGGGCGAGGGCGTGACGCCCGAGGATCTCGAGGCCGCGGAAAAAGCGCAGGGCGTGCGCGTCGAGCCCGGTGACGTCCTGCTGGTGCGGACGGGCTACTACGCGCGACGACTCCACGAGGGACCGGTCAACCCGATGGTGGCCGGCACGCCGGCGCTCCACGTCGCCTGCTGCCCGTGGCTTCGCGAGCGGGGCGTCGCCATGATCGGCACGGACACCCACAACGACATCGCGCCCCTGCCGTACCCGGCCCTCGGCAACGCCTTCCACGTCGTCTCACTCGTCGCCATGGGCCTCTGGCTCATCGACAACATGAATCTCGAAGAGGTCGCCCGAGCCTCCGCCGAGCGCACGCGCTGGGAGTTCCTGCTCACGATCGCGCCCTTGCGGTTGCAAAACGTCACCGGCTCACCCGTCAACCCCATCGCGGTGTTCTAGCGTCCGGCGACTGTCCGCTCCCTGGTCCTCGGGCTCGCTACTTCTTCGCGAATACCTCCTTCAGCAGGGCCGTGGTCCGGGCAGCCGGATCCGTGCGGATCAGCTTCTCCTGCTCGCCCACGACGTGGAAAAGGCCGTCGAGCGCCTTGCTGGTCACGTATCCGTCGATATCGAAGGTCTGCGACTTCGCGAAGGGGATGGCGTCGAACCGTCCGATCAGTGCCTGGTACTGCTGCACCACGCCGGTCTGGGCCATGGTCTTTTCGACCACGGGTCTGAACGCCGCCGTCAGCTTGTCGGTCGTCTTCGCCTTGAAAAACTCGGTGGCGGCCGTGTTGCCGCCGGCGAGGATCTTCTTCGCGTCGTCAAAGGTCATGCCGCTGATCGCGTCCAGGAAGATCTGCTTGGCGGCCGGCGCCGCATGCTCCGCCGCCCGGTTCATGCTCAGCACGAACTGGTCTACCTGCGGGCCGTAGCCGACCATCCGCAGGCCCTGCTCCACGCTGTGGAGTCTCTCAGGCATCAGGATCTTGATTGCCGCGTTGCTGAAATAGCCGTCCGGTCGTCCGGTCAGGCTCACCGACTTCTCCGTGGCGGCCTGGAGTGCCTCCTTCAAGCCGGCGCCGACCTTGACCTCGGGGAGGCTGCTCTGGCCAATGCCCATGCTTTTGAGGAGCTGGTCCACTTGGGCCAAGGCGGGCTGGACCGAGATGGGTGTCGCGATGAGACCAATGCCGATGACCAAGGCCAGCATGCGATGCATCATGGGCGCCTCCCGCAGAGTGGGATGGGAGCCATGTTGCGCTCGCCTACGGAAGGGAGTCAAGATGGTGATGGAGGTGCCGCTATGCCGACCAAGGTGCGCGTGAATCTGGCGAACGCGGCCGAGCTGCTGGAGCTGCCCGGTGTCAGTCCCCAAGACGCCGACGCCATCCTGAGATTCCGTGCGGAGCACGGCCCGATCCTTGACGCGTACCAGCTCGCCAGGATTCTCGGAGGCCGGCCCGCGCCGGAGGCCTTCTCGGAGAGGGCAGATTTTTCTCCCTCCGACTCCACCGCGCCGGAAGCACCCGGCGCCTAGGGGCCCGTCAGTCCGGCCACGCCGCCCGCTCGCGCCTGGCCGCGCGACGCGCTGCCGGCCAGTGGCGCACGAGGGGTGGGACGAGCGGCAGGCCATGCCGCACCGCGCAGGTGAGCAGTCGGAGCGTGCGCTCCCGGCGTCGCGACCATGTGAAGCCGTAGGCCAGGCGGATGGCCGGCGGTAGCAGGCCCACCGTGGTCAACCGCGCCAGGACCAGGAGCGGGCCCGCGGGCCAGGGGAGCCCCGGCCAGAGGATCTCGCGCGCGAGCGCCCGCGCGGTATCGGTGACCACGATCTCGCCATTGTCCAGCATTCGCTCCATGTACGCGGCCAGCTCGTCCGTGCGTCGGGGCAGCGCATCCGGCGGGATGCCCAGCAGCGGCGCGGCGCCGCTGGCCTCCCGGCAGTAGCGGTCGCGCTCCCCGGGTGAGAGCGGCGCCACGAAGCGCTCGTACGTGAGCAGGAAGGTGTCGATCAGCGTGGCATGGACCCAGGCCAGCAGCGCCGGGTCATGGGCGCTGTACGCGGTGCCGGCGCCGAAGTGGCCGGTGCCCTCGCGGAGGTGCCCATTGACCCGATCGTGAATGGCATTGATCGCGGCGGCTGCCTCCGCAGCTTCCTCGGCGGTGCCGAAGGTCAGGGCGAGCATGGCGCGCAACGTGCGCTCGAGCCGCCTCACGCGACCCCGGGAATCCCTGGCGAAGCCGCTATGATCGGCGACGCCCTGGGCGACCAAAGGGTGGGCGAGCTGCAGCAGGATGGCGCGCCCCCATCCGGCGAGCACCACGACTTCCCGGTGGAGCCTCCAGGTCGTCCGGTTCGAGACGGGCGAGCTTGTCGAGGTCATATCGTGGAACTAGAGTACCGGGCGGGCATCAGCTTGGCCAGCCGGGACCCTTTCCGGGGCCGCCCCCTCGCCATTTCACATCGGCCGGGCTACGGTGTCTCATGGTCAGGGACATGACCGAGGACCCGTTCGAGGCGGTCGTGGCGGCGCATCACTCCGAGATACACAGGTATCTCGTGCGGGCCACCTCGCGCCCTGGCGATGCCGACGACCTGTCCCAGGAGACCTTCGTGAGAGCTTACAGGGCCTATCGAGCGCTGCCGCCGGACGCCAATGTCCGGGCCTGGCTCTTTGCCATCGCCACCAACCTCTGCCGGAACCACTTCCGTGCGGAGGGGCGGCGGCGGCAGGCCATGGCCCTGGCGGCGGCCGGCGCCTCCGAGCGCGGCCCGTCCTTGCCCGAGGGGGAGGCCATCGCGAATCAGACGAGCGCCCGGATCGACCGGATCGTCACCGCGCTTCCCTTCAAGCAGCGTCTGGCCTTCACGATGCGGAAGGTCCACGAGCTCGACTACGAGGCCATCGGCCGTAGCCTCGAATGCTCGGCCGAGAGCGCCCGGGCCCATGTCTTTCAAGCCCTGCGGAAGATCCGCCGGGAGCTGGATGACCTCGACGTCGTCCACACGGAGCGACAGCCATGAACCAGGGCATCCCGACCTGCCGTGACATCGAGCGCGATCTGGTGGCCGTGGCGGCCGGCGAGGCCGGAGTCGCGGAGGCGCGGGGCGTCGAGCGGCACGTGGCCGTCTGCCGCCCGTGCCGCGACGAGCTCGGGCGGTACCGCATGCTCGAGGGCATGGTGACGGACCTTCGCCGCGCCCCCGTGGCCGGGGCCGATCCCGCGCTGTCGCGGGCCGAGCTCGAGGCGCGGCTGGCGGACATTCGCTCGCGCATGGTCTCCTACGGCATCTTTCCCTCGCCGCTGGGCAAGATCCTCATCGCCCGCTCCGAGCTGGGCGTCTCGATGGTCAGGTATATCGACTCGGAGACCGCGGCGAAGTCGCACCTGGCCCATCTGGGCGGCGACCTGGTGGTGGAGGACCGTGCCGCCGTGGAGTCGACGTACCGGGAGCTCCTGGACTATCTGAACGCGCGTGGGACCCGGCTGAGCTGGCCGCTCGACCTCCGTTGGGCCCGGAGCGACTTCCAGCGGCGCGTGTTGGAGGCCACGGCCCAGCTGCCGTATGGCGCGGTCACCTCGTATTCCGGCATCGCGCGGCGCATCGGCGCTCCCGCCTCGGTGCGCGCCGTCGCCCAGGCGCTCCGGCACAATCCCATTCCCATCGCCATCCCGTGCCATCGCGTGATCGGGAGCGGCGGTGATCTGACGGGCTATGCCGGCAGCAAGATCGGGCTCAAGGAACGGCTACTCTCGCTCGAGGGAGTGCCGGTGGGCCATCGCGCCCACAAGATCGAGCGCGGCCACATGTACATCCTGGCCGAGGGCGAGGTCGAATACTGCGTGCCGAGCTGCGGGGACATTTCTCGTAAGCCCTTGGCCGAGGTCACGCTCTTTGGCTCGCGTCAACACGCCGAGGCCGTGGGTCTCAGCCCCTGCAGCAGCTGCCGACCCGATCTCCACCCGCTCTCCGCGTAGCAGGCCGCCGATAAGGGCCCATCTGCGGCGATGAGCGCTTGCGCGAAGAGGCCCTGCCGCCCAACTGAGGTCATCCCCATTTAGGCAAGATGAATGTGGCGCCCTCGGCCGCAGGTTCAACGTACAGGAGTACGCCTCGCCTGCGGATCGACTCAGCCCTCGTCTCGCGACGGCCAGGGGCCGCCGCTCAACTCGAACGGCGGGGCGCCGCCTCGCATCTGGACCCTTCTCGCCGGCCTGCGCAGTATTTGGCGGCCGGTGCGCATTTCACGCGGGCGCCCCTCCGGTGTCTTAGTGGGCAAAAGGAGGGAGCCCATGACAGCCCTGTTGACGGCCCTGGTAGTTCTGACGATACCGTTCCTCGCGCTGACCGCGCTGCTCAAGTTGGCCGAGCGCCGGGAGGATCGGCGGCAGCTCGCGCGCGACCGCCAGATCGCGCTGACCGACGCCATCCACTGGGAGCTCGGCGCCATCGCGGCCCCCACGGTGACCCGGCGCCTCGGCGGTGGCTGGCGGGTCTCCATTGCCGTGCCGCTCGAGCGCCCGGCCGTGGTGGCGGCCATCCTGCGCGTGACCGCGTGTCATTTCGCCGCCGAGAAGACGTCGGAGCGACTGGAAATCGTGCTCACACCCGCCTCATCCCGCGGCCGGTCACCGGTCGCGCTGCCCCAGGCTGCCCAGCCGGTCGCGACCGACAGGCCGCTGGCCGCCTGAGAGTTAAGGAGACGCTCGTGGACATCAACACGTACGCGCTGGAAGTCCTCACGAAAACCCGGCTGGCCGAGCTCCGCGCCGACGCAGCCCGTCAGGCCCTGCTCGCGTCGGCCCGTGTGCCTCGGCGAAGCGCGTGGGCAGCGCTGAGATCAGCACTGCAGGGGACAGCTCGCCCGAGCGGTGGTCGGAACATCGTCAGCCCGCGACACGCCTGAGCCGCGGCCGGTCGGCGCTACGGGACGATGACGTGCTCCCGCGTGAGGATGGAGCGTATCGGGCCGGGCGAGAGGAAGCTGTCGCCGTCGGCCAGAACCCGCGCGTATTCGGGGGTGGCGGCCGCGCCCCGGACCGCTTCCGTCGAGTCGAACCACGTGAGCACCACACCGTCGTAGACGGGAACGCGGCCCGCGTCGTACGCGGAGCGGCGCGTGTGGCTCTGTACGTAGCGCCTGAGGCCGGGCAGCGCCGCCGCCAGAGGCCCGTGCACCTGGATCCAGTGCCGCTGGAAGTTCTCGACGGAGAGGCCGGGCTTGCGGGTGAGGAACGCGACGCTCTTCACCGCGTCCAGCGGCACGGGGCCATCCTTGAGCACGTGATCCTCGGTGATGATCACTCCTATGGTCGCCCGGTCGATGAAGCGCGCCTCGTCGGCCTGAACATCCGCGTGCTCCGGGCTCCGGGTCATCGCGCGGAGGGCGCCGGTGTCGTCGGCCCAGACTTCGGCGATGCCGTCGTAGATGGGCTCCTCATGCCTGTAGACGGAGGGCAGGGCGTGGGACTGGACGTAGCGGCGCACGCCCGGGAGCCGGGTCACCACCTCGGGGTGGCGCGTCCGCCAGTAGCTTTGGAACTCCGCCACCCCCATGCTGGCCTTCCGCTTCAGGAACGTGATCACCTTGACCATGCGTGCGTGGCGGGGGCGGGGACGCGTCGCTGCCTACCGGCTCGCTACGGCCATGAACAGCAGCAGCTCTTTCTGGCTCCGGTAGAACTCGATGTTCGGGCGCGTCGGGTCCGGCGGAAACTCCGCGGCCAGGGCCCGGAAGGTCTCACCGATCTCGGGAAGGCGCTCTGACCAGCGTTCAAGCTTCCGGCGGGCGTAGGCACCGCCCGGGATGATCCAGGTTTGGAGCCCCATGGCGGCCGGCGCGTCCTGCGCGTCGAGCGCCACGCACGCCCGGTACTCGCCGTGGAGAAGCGTGCCGTAGAATTTCCTCCCCTTGAGGCTGGGGAGACGCGCCTCCAGCCTGTCGAAGGCTTCGCTGGCGCCCTCGGGACCATTCGCGGACACCACGAACATCACCTCGATGTCGTCCAGCGTAACGAGCATCGCCTCACGTCTCATCCGCCGTGCGCAGAGATTACCACCATTCCCCCGGTGCAGCGCGTCAAGGCGCGGGGAGCGGTCCCTGGCCTTTTGGTGTTTGATGCGGGGATGGGAGTATAGTAGGCGCATGAAACGCCCGGGTGCCCTTCGCCGGCTGGTGGGCTTCGTGGTCGGGGCGGCCCTCGTGCTCTCGCTCGCCGCTCCCGCGCGCGCCCAGTTCGATCCCCTGACGCTGAGCCTCATCATGGGCGGCTTCCAGCTCCTCACCGGCGCCGTCAGCGCGATGAGCATCGGTGCGAGCACGGATACCAGCAAGGGCATCGCGATGCCCTACGGCACGCCATGCGGAATCGTGGACGGCGTGCCGCAGATCTGCTGGCAGCCGCATGCCGGCGGGTTCGAGGGCTCGCCCGATCTTCCCACCGGGGCCACGTCCGCGTCGGCGCCGGAGCTTCAGCCGCTCGAATCGCCCGGCCCGAGCCCGGCGCCAAGCCAGGCCCAGGGTCAGTAGTCCTTCAGCGTCAGGCAAGAAAACGGCCGGCGGGGATGCCCCGCCGGCCGTTGCGCTTAACGTCCGGGCTGGCCGTCTACTTCCTGACGGCGTCGTACATCTCGCCGAAGGGGACCCAGCGCTCACCGTCGAACTTGGCGAGCTGCTCCTGCTCGATGGGCGCGTGGTCGGTCGGGCTCGTGTTGACCTTGATCCCCGGCAGCAGCAGCGGCAGCTCGAAGTTCTTGATGTTGGCGGCCTGCCGCATGATGTTCTCGCGCGAGAGGTCGTTGCCGCACTGCTTGAGCACCTGCGCCATCAGAATGGCGACGTTGTAGCCGAAGGCATTGAACTGGTCGTCCAGCGCGCCTTCCGGGTAGTACTTCTTCATGAAGGCGACCCAGTCCAGGTACGCCTTGTCGTTCTTCCACTGCGGGTCGGTGATCTCCTTCATGTACAGCGCCGTGATCAGGCCCCTGGAGGCGTCGAGGCCGGCCGGCTTGAGCACCGAGCTGAGCGAACTCGACACGTTGTTCAGGAAGTGGAGCGGCTTCCAGCCGATGTCGTACGACTTCTTGATGGCCTGCACCGCGAACTTTGGAATCGTGATGTTGAAGAAGACGTTGGCGCCGCTGTTCTTCAGGTTGACGATCTGCGAGTCGATCGTCGGGTCCGTCACCTCGTAGCTCTGCTTCATCACGATGAGCTTCTTCGCCGCGTCGCCCAGGCCGTCCTCGAAGCCCTTGAGGTAGTCCTTGCCGTAGTCGTCGTTCTGGTAGAGGATGCCGACCTTTGCGTCGGGCATGTTCTTCAGCATGTAGGCGGCGTAGATCTTCCCCTCCGTCTGGTAGTTTGGCTGGTAGCCCATGGTCCAGGGGAAGTTTTTCGGGTCGTTCCACTTGGTGGCGCCCGTCGCCACGAAGAGATGCGGCACCTTCCTCTCGTTCATGTACTTGTGGATGGCGCTGTTGGATGGGGTCCCCAGCGTCTGGAAGAGAAGCGCCACCTGGTCCTGCTCGACGAGCTTGCGCACCATCTCGACCGTCTTGGGCGGGCTGTACTGGTCGTCGTAGCTGATGTAGTTGATCTTCCGCCCGTTGATGCCGCCCTCGTCGTTGACCTTCTTGAAGTAGGCGCCGATCGCCTTGCCGATGGTGCCGTAGGCCGAGGCGGGGCCGCTGTAGGGGTTGGTGTTGCCGACCTTGATCTCGGTGGCCGTGACACCCACGACCGTCTGGGCCGCCGACACCCCGGCCAGAGACAGTATCCCGAGTATCAAGGGGATCACCAGGAACCGCTTGGATTGACTCATCTTGCCCTCCCGTTCAGGTTGAGTGTGGCTCTGTCCGTCACCGGACTTTGCCTTCCGCCTTCCTTGGTGTAACCGCTGGACGTCCCATTCGGATCCAGAGGACCCGCAGGGAGCCGGCGATCCCGCGCGGCATGACGTACATGACGACGATCAGGGAGATGCCGAAGATGGCCCAGGGGGCCGCCTTGGAGATGTCCATGGCCCAATTTGGCACGAACTGGATGAACACCGCGCCGAAGATGGCACCCGAGATCGTGGCCAGACCCCCGATGACGACTCCCGTCAGGAGCGTGATGGACAGAAACACGTCGAAGGAGTCGGGAGCGACGAAAGCGATGGCGATGGCGCTGAGCGCCCCCGCCACCCCGGTGTAGGCGGCGCTGACGCCGAAGACGACCGACTTGTAGAGCGCGCTGTTGATGCCCATGGTCTCGGCGGCGATGTGGTTGTCGCGGATCGCCACGATAGCCCGTCCCGTCCTACCACGCAAGAGGTTCGCCGCGAGGAGGAAGAGGGCGATGAGGGTACCGAGCGTCACGAAGTAGAGCCACTGATCTTCGCTGAGAGGCAGGCCCCAGGGCGGCTTGGGTTTGGACAGCACGATGCCCTGCGAGCCCCCCGTCCAATGCTCGAAGTACTTGAGGATCTGGGGCAGGGCCAGCGCGAGGGACAGCGTGGCGAGCGCCAGGTAGAGCCCCTCGAGTCTCAACGCGGGCCAGCCGAAGAGGAAGCCCACTACGAGGCAGAGGATACCGGCCGTCGGGATGGTCCAGCCGTAGCCGATGCTCCACCTGTCGATCATGATCGCCGTGGTATAAGCGCCGATCGCGTAGAAGGCACCGTGGCCGAGGGAGATCTGGCCGTTATAGCCGGTCAGGATGTTGAGGCCGAGCAGCGCGATCGCGTAGATGCCGACCTGGGTGAACTGGAAGGCGCGAAAGCCGCTGAGCAGGAAGGGCAGCGCGCAGGCCGCCACCAGCACTAGGACCAGGCCCGCGGTCTCCGCCGCGCCGCGCCCGCGCGCCACGCGCTAGACCCTCCGGATGGAGGAGCGGCCGAAGAGGCCGCTCGGCTTGACGAGGAGGACGATGATGATCATGGCCAGCGCCACGGTCAGCTTGAGCTCCGTGCCGATGAAGCTGACGTAGGTCCCGACGAGGTTCTCGGTCACCCCGACGAGGATCCCGCCCACCACCGCGCCGAGCGGACTCGTGAAGCCGCCCACGGTCGCGGCCGCGAAGGCGTAGAGCTGGATGCCGACCATCATGTTCGGGTCGAGGAAGACGACGGGGGCGACCATCATCCCGGCCACGGCTCCGAAGGCCGCGGCCAGTCCCCAGCCGAGAGCCAGCATCCAGCCGACTCGGATGCCGCAGAGGCGGCTGGAGGATGGATTCTGGGCCGCCGCCCGCATGGCCAGCCCCAGCGTCGTGTAGCGGAAGAAGAGGAAGAGGAGCAGGAGGACGAGGAGCGTGACGCCGATCGCGCCCAGGTCATGGGCGCCGAAGATGATGTTGCCGAACTTGATGGGCTTGTTCGGGAAGGGACTCGGGAAGGGTTTCTGGATCCAGGAGTAGATCCAGCCCGCTATGCTCGTGAGGACGAAGATGAGTCCGAGGGTCACAATCACGATGGTCAGGATGGGGGCGTCTTCCACCGGCCGGATTACGATGCGCTCGAGGAGGAGGCCGCCCGCGAAGGCGATGACCACGGTCGCGAAGAAGGCGGCCCAGTAGGGAAGCCCCGTCTGTAGCAAGGACCAGCAGAGGTAGGTGCTGAACATCGCCATCGAGCCCTGCGCAAAATTCACCACGTCCGTCGCCTGGTAAATCATGACGAGCGCCAGGGCCAGGCTCGCGTAGATGCCGCCCGTCGCCAGCCCCGACACCACCTGCTGAATAAAAATATCCATTATGTTCTGGGGGGGAGCGACCGCCGCTCCTCCCCCAGACCCCCCCACCGGTTCGTTGACGACATTTGCCGGCCGTCAGTAGCCGAGGTAGGAGCGGCGGATGGAGTCGTCGCGCTGCAGATCGGCCGAAGGGCCGGACATTACGACGCGCCCCGTTTCGAGGAGATAGGCGTGGTCCGCGAGCTCGAGCGCCATGGCCGCGTTCTGCTCCACCAGCAGCACGGACACGCCCTCGTCCTTGTTGATGGCGCGCACGATGCGGAAGATCTCGCGCGTCAGGAGCGGCGCCAGCCCCAGCGAGGGCTCGTCGAGCAGCAGCAGGCGTGGCCGCGACATGAGCGCGCGCGCCACCGCGAGCATCTGCTGTTCGCCGCCCGAGAGCGTGCCCGCCTGCTGCCCCTGGCGCTGCCCGAGGACGGGAAAGTACTGGTAGATGCGCTCGAAGTCACCGGCGATGGCCGCCCGGTCCTTGCGCACGTAGGCGCCCAGCCTCAGGTTCTCCTGCACCGTGAGATCCATGAAGGTGCCGCGCCCCTCGGGCGTGTGGGCGATCCCGAGCCTGACGATGGCCTCCGTCGGCTTGCCGTCGATGCGCTGCCCCTCGAAGCGCACCCTGCCGCTCGTCTTGACCATGCCGCATACCGCGCGCAGCGTGGTGGTCTTGCCCGCGCCGTTGGCGCCCAGGATGGCGGTGATGCCGCCCGCCTCGACGGCGAAGCCCAGGCCGTGGAGGACCTTGGTCGACCCGTACTGCGCCTCCAGGTGCTCGGCCTCGAGCAGCGTGGGCATCAGTTTTCACTCCCAAGGTATGCCTTGATGACGTCGCGATTGCGCTGGATCTCGGCCGGCGGGCCCTCGGCGATCTTCCTGCCGAAGTCGAGCACGACCACCTTGTCCGACACCTGCATGACGAGGCTCATGTGGTGTTCGACCAGCAGGACCGTTATCCGCCGCTCGTCGCGGATGGCGCGCACCAGCGTCCCCACCACCGCCACTTCCTCGTGGTTGAGGCCGCCCGCGGGCTCGTCGAGGAGCAGGAGCCTGGGCCTGTTGGCCAGCGCCCTCGCCAGCTCCACGCGCTTGAGCGTGCCGAAGGGCAGTCCCGCGGCCGGATGCCCGGATACGTCCTCGAGGTCGAGGAAGGCGATCAGCTCGCGGGCGGTCTCCCTGGCCAGGCGCTCCTCGCGGCCGACCCACGGCAGCTTGAGCGCGTTGCTGGCGAAGTCGCTGCGCGTCCGGCTATGGACGCCCACCAGCACGTTGTCGAGCACGCTCATGGTCGGGAAGAGGGCCAGGTTCTGGAAGGTGCGGCCGATGCCGAGCTCGGCGATGTGATGGGTGGGCGCGGCGATGATCGACTGTCCCTCGAAGAGGATGTCGCCCTGCTGAGGGGTGTACAGCCGCCCGAGGCAGTTGAAGAGCGTGGTCTTGCCGGCTCCGTTCGGGCCGATCAGTCCCACGATCTGGCCAGCCTCCATCTCGAAGGACACCTCGTCCAGGGCCACGATGCCGCCGAAGCGCATGGTGAGGTCCCGGACGGCCAGGATGGACGGGTTTGCAGGTGGCGTCATCGCCCCAGAGCATGCATGGGTTGGGGCCTGTTTATAGAGGGGACAGGGGTGGTTTGTCAATGAAAACCACGGGACGCCCGGTATAATCCAGACCTTATGGCCCACCAGTTCATTTTCACGATGAAGGACCTCCGGAAGATCGTTCCCCCGAAGCGCGAGATCCTCAAGGGCATCTGGCTGTCGTTTTACCCCGGCGCCAAGATCGGCGTCCTCGGTCCGAACGGCGCGGGCAAGAGCACCTTGCTCAAGATCATGGCAGGGGTGGACGAGGACTTCCTGGGCGAGGCCAAGCCCGCCGATGGCGTGCGCACCGGCTACCTGCCTCAGGAGCCGCACCTCGACCCCTCGAAGGACGTGCGCGGCAACGTGGAGGACGGCGTGGCCGAAGTGCGCGGGCTCCTCACGCGCTTCGACGAGATCAACGTCCGACTCGGCGAGCCGATGGATCCTGCGGAGATGGAGAAAGTCCTCGAGGAGCAGGCGCGGGTGCAGGACGCGATCGAGGCCGCCAACGGTTGGGATCTCGACCGCACCGTGGAGATCGCGATGGACGCCCTGCGCTGCCCCGCCGGCGATGGCGACGTGGCCACGCTTTCGGGAGGCGAGGTCAGGCGCGTGGCGCTCTGCCGCCTTCTGCTCCAGAAGCCCGACCTGCTGCTGCTCGACGAGCCGACTAACCACCTCGACGCCGAGAGCGTCGCCTGGCTCGAGCGCTTCCTCAAGGACTATCCGGGCACGGTCGTGGCCATCACCCATGACCGCTACTTCCTCGACAACGTCGCCGGGTGGATCCTCGAGCTCGACCGCGGCGCGGGCATCCCGTGGGAGGGCAACTACTCCTCGTGGCTCGATCAGAAGAAGCAGCGCCTGGCCCAGGAGGAGAAGCAGGAGTCGGCGCGCCAGCGCACGCTCGAGCACGAGCTCGAGTGGGTGCGCATGTCCCCCCGCGCGCGCCAGGCCAAGTCCAAGGCGCGGCTCCAGGCCTACGAGACGCTGCTGGCCGAGGGAGGCAAGGAGCGCGACGGCGCGGCGGAGATCATCATCCCGCCGGGGCCGCGCTTGGGCGACGTGGTCGTGCAGGCCGAGCACCTCTTCAAGGGGTACGGCGACCGGCTCCTGATCGAGGACCTGAGCTTCAGCCTGCCGCGCGGCGGCATCGTCGGCGTCATCGGCGCCAACGGCGCGGGCAAGACCACGCTCTTCCGCATGATCACGGGACAGGAGAAGCCCGACAAGGGCGCGCTCCGCGTGGGCGAGTCGGTGCATCTCGCCTACGTGGATCAGAGCCGAGACGCGCTCGACGGGGGAAAGAACGTGTGGGAGGAGATCTCAGGGGGCGCGGAGCAGCTGCAGCTGGGCGGCCGCCAGATGGCCTCGCGCGCCTACGTCGCCTCTTTCAACTTCAAGGGCGCCGACCAGCAGAAGAAGGTGGCCGACCTCTCGGGCGGCGAGCGCAACCGGGTCCACATGGCGAAGCTGCTCCAGGCGGGCGGCAACCTGCTGCTCCTCGACGAGCCGACGAACGATCTGGACGTCGACACGCTCAGGGCGCTCGAAGACGCGCTGCTGTCCTTCGCGGGCTGCGCGGTCGTCATCAGCCACGACCGCTGGTTCCTAGACAGGATCGCCACGCACATGCTCGCCTTCGAGGGCGACAGCCGCGTCGAGTGGTTCGAAGGCAACTACCAGGACTACGAAGCCGACCGCAAGAAACGCCTCGGCGCCGCCGCCGACCAGCCCCACCGCCTCCGCTACAAGCCCCTCACGCGGGGCTAACCACCGGTCGCCGGTAACCCTAATGAAAGGAATTAAAGGCGCTCGCGGAGGCGTGCCAACGCTTGCTGCTTGAAGCGGTCCTCCATGGCGAGGTCGCCGATCTCGCGGGCGATCGCGTCCACCAGCTCCCGCCAGTCCCAGGGCGGCCCGTCCGCGGCCGCCCGCGCGAAATGCTTGCGGCAGAGCAGCGGAGCGATGGGGCCGACGAACTCGGTCAGCTCCGCTTCGATCGCCTCCTGGGCCCGCGCCAGCTGCGGGTTCCCGGTTGGCCGCACAGCGGCGCGCGCGGGGATTCGCGGCGTCGCGGCGGGAGCGGGAAGGGGCGGAGGCAGGGGCAGCGGCGGCTCGTCGCCTATCAGCAGCGCGAGCAGGTCGGCCGTGGCGGGCAGGCCGGCCTGCACGCCCCTGTCCATCACAGTGTCGGAAAAACTGAAGCGCCCCGCGGTGATCTTGCGGACGTGATCCAAAGCCTCCGGCCCGCGCCGAGCGCGGAAGACCAGCGAGACGATCTCGCCCAGGATCAAGCCGATGCGCGCCGAGTGATTGTCCGTCGTGGCGATGAACATCGTGCCCGTGCGCTTGGCGGCGCACAGCGCGCTCAGCTCGCTCATCAGCTGGCGGTACGACAGGGGCGCCGTCTCGGGGCTCATTGCGCAGCCTGCGGCCTACCGCGTGCCGAGGCGCTCCACGGCCAGCTTGACGCTGGCCCGTAACCGCTCGATGGCGCGCGCGAGGCTGCCGATCTCGTCCGAGCGATTCGTCTCGGCGATGGCCGCGTCCAGGTGGCCGCGGCTGATTCCGTCGGCGATCCTGGTCAGCCGGCGGATGGGCTGGGTCAGCCGGCTCGCCAGCGCGTACGAGACCACGATGACGAAGAGCACCGTGATGCCGAGCAGGATGAGCGCGTTGCGGTTGGCCAGGGCGAGCGGCGCGTAGGCCTCGTCGTAATCCTGCTGGGTGACGAGCGTCCAGCCGTACCTGGTCTTCTCGGCGAAGGCGATGACCCGCCTGCCCGAGGGTTCCGTAAAGACGATCTGCTTCTTGGGCTCCGCGCCCAGCCCCGCGACGGCGGGGTAGGCCTTGAGGCTGTCGCGCGCGCTCGGGTGCGCGATGACCTTGCCCTGGTCGTCCACGAGGAAGACGAAGCCCGTCTGGCCGATCTTCGCGTTGGTGATAGTGGCGCTGACGTCGGTAACGCTCGTGCCTACGGCGAGCACGCCGACGACCTTGTCGAGCGCCCAGATCGGCACCGAGAGGATGGCGGCGGGCTGTCCCGTCGTGCGGCTGATGACGACCTCCTGGCCGACCTGCCGCCCCTCGATGGCCTGCTTGAAGTAGCCCCGGTCGCCGTAGAAGCGCGGTGCTTCGTCGTCGTTCCGCCCGATGTTGTTGCCGTCGGGAGCGATGGTGAAGGAGAGGTAGACCCACTTGTACTCCGCGACGATCGCGCGCAACAGCGGCTTCTGCCTCTTCGCGTCCATCGAGGACATGTCGTCGAGGGCCGCGTTCTGTCGCAACATGCGCACGTTCATGTCCACCCACGCGTCCACGTAGCCGGCCATCGTGTCGGCCTGGCTGCTCAGGCGCTGCTCGATTTGACGCGAGAGGCTCTCCGACTCGGCTCGGTAGTCGAGGTACCAGATGGCGCCCAGTGGGATCAGCGTCACCACGAGCATGGTCAGCAGGAGCTTGGGGAAGATGCCAAAACTCAGCCGCAGCTTCATCCGGACCTCTCCTCGGTTGGGTCGAGGCAGACAGCATAAGCCACAGCCTTTGCCGCCACAAGACGTGAGTATCTGTAGGATAATCGCGCCCGGGGCAGGAGCGGCCCCGTCCTGTCCCTCCCGGCTCGATCCATTGGGGGCCGGCCAGACGCCAATGCCCGATGTGCCTACAAGGTAAGGAGACCCGGATGCTCGATCTCGGACTCGACGGCAAGGTGGCCATCATCACGGGCGGCAGCGAAGGGCTCGGGCGCGCGGCCGCCCAGAGGCTCGCCGCCGAAGGGGCGCGCGTGGCCATCTGCGCGCGGCGCCCGGACGTGCTCGAGCGCGCGGCGGAGGGGATCCGAAAAGCGGGCGGGCAGGTGCTGGCCCGCCCGGTGGACGTCAGCAAGGCGGATCAAATCGAAACGTTTGTCGGCGAGGTCCTGAGCGAGTGGGGCGGGGTGGACATCCTCCTCAACAACGCCGGCACCTCGGCCGCCGCCTCCTTCGAGGCCGTGGACGACGCCGCGTGGCTCCACGATTTCGAGCTCAAGTTCTTCGCGGCCGTGCGCTTGTGCCGGCTCTGCATCCCGCACATGAAGAAGCGCGGCGGCGGGCGCATCATCAACGTCACCAACCTCGGGGCCAAGACTCCGGCCGCGCGCGGGCTGCCGACCAGCGTCAGCCGCGCGGCAGGGATCAACCTGACCAAGTCGCTCGCCAACGAGTACGCCGCCGACAAGATCCTCGTGAACACGATCTGCATCGGGCTCGTGAAGAGCGCGCAGTGGGAGCGGCGGGCCAAGGGAGACCTCGACGCCTTCTACCAGGACGTCGCCAAGCGGGTGCCGCTCGGGCGTGTCGGGGAGGCCGAAGAGTTCGGCGACCTCGTTGCCTTCCTGGCGTCCGAGCGCGCCGCCTTCATCACGGGGACCGCCATCAACTTCGACGGCGGCATGGCGAGCGTGGTCTAGCCGCGCGCGCTCTCCGTGAGGATCCGTGATTTGACTTCCTCCGGCCAAGTCGGTAGGCTCCGGCTGCCGCGTGGCCAACTGTTCCGACATGTGAACAAGGAGGTTCATCCAATGGTGAAGCGACTAGCCGCTCTGCTCGCACTCGTGGCGCTCACGGTCGCCGCGCCGGCTGCCGCGCAGCAGGCGCCCATCAAGATCGGGGCGATCCTGCCGCTCACGGGCTCGGGCGCCTCGTACGGCGTCTGGATGAAGGGCGGCGCCGAGATTGCCACCGAAGAGATCAATGCCGCCGGGGGCATCGGCGGTCGCAAGCTCGAGGTGATCTACGAGGACCACGCGGCCGACGCCTCCAAGGCCGTCAACGGCATGCGGCGTCTCGTCGAGGTCGAGAAGGTCCCCTTCACGCTCACGTCCTACTCCGCTCCCACGCTCGCGATCCAGCCCATCGGCGCCCAGAACAAGGTCGTGATGATGAACGGCGGCGGCCAGTCCGACAACCTGGCCAACAAGGACTACCTCTACAACAACATCCCCGTCGTCTCCAACGAGGTCGGCGTGATCGCCGCCTGGCTGACCCGGGAGAAGAAGTTCAAGGCCGCGGTCATGATCGTGGCCAACGACGAAGCGGGGCGCAACGCGGCGAGGACCTTCCGCGAGAAGTTCACGGCGGACGGTGGCCGCGTGCTAAGCGAGGAGCAGGTCGCCCTCGACGCCAATGACTTCCGCGCGCAGCTGGCGAAGCTCAAGGCGGCGGGCGGCGACCTCCTCTTCGTCTCTTCCTATGGCCGCAACGTGGCCATCATCGCGGACCAGGCCCGCGAGCTCGGCATCACCATCCCGATGGCGGCGACGTCCTGGGTGCTGATCCCGGAGGTGATGAAGGCCAAGGGCGCCGAGGGGCTCCTGACGACGCGGCTGCCGTTCAACCCCGAGTCACCTTTCGCGAAAAAATTCAAGGAGAAGTACAAGACGGACGCGGGCTTCTTCGCGGTCCAGTACTACAGCGGCACGAAGATCTTCGCCAAGGCGGCCGAGGAGGCGATGAAGAAGAGCGGCGGCCGGCTCGACGGCGAGGGAGTCAAGAACGCCATCGAGTCGGTCAAGGCCTTCGACACGATCTCGGGCAAGCTCGTCTTTCAGCCCAACCACGCCGCCATCATGGACATCGAGGTGGGCGTGCTCAAGGGCGGCAAGGTCGAAGTGGAGAAGGTCCTCAAGGCCAACCCCTAGGCGAGGGGGCCTGGCCGCGCCGTGGACCTCGTCCTCCAGCTCCTCGCCACCGGGCTCGTGGTGGGGAGTCTCTACGCGCTGTGTGCGCTCGGCTGGGGGCTGATCTACGGCACGACGCTGCATTTCCATGTCGCCCACGGCGCGGTTTTCGCGCTGGCGGCCTACTACGCCTACGTGGGGCAGAAGCTCCTGCACCTGCCCTTGCTCGCGGCGGTCGCCGCCGCCGTCCTGGCGGCGGCCGCCACGGGGCTGCTCATCGACCTTCTCATCTACCAGCAGCTCGAGAAGCGCGGCGCCTTCCGCACGACCATCTTCATCTCCTCGCTCGGGCTCCTGATCGTACTCGAGAACGTGCTCGCCGTCGTCTTCACGCCGGACCCGATGCGGATGGACATTGGCGCGCTCAACACCGCCGTCATCATCGGGCCCGTCTTCCTCACCTACCTGCACCTCCTGACGATCGCCCTCGCCGTCGTCGGTTACGGGCTGCTGACAGCCTTCCTCAACCGCTCGCGCTGGGGCCAGGCCATCCGCGCGGTGTCGAGCAACCCCGAGATGGCCCGCACGGTGGGCATCAACCTGGCAAAGGTCCACCTCCTCACGTACGCCATCGGCTCGGCCATATCGGCGCCCGCCGGCATCCTGGTCGCCATGGACGTGGGCGCCGAGCCGTTCCGCGGCACGCGCTTCGTGCTGCTGGCCTCCGTGGGCGTCATCATGGGCGGTATCGGCTCGATCCCGGGGGCCATGCTCGGTGGTCTCTTCCTGGGTCTGCTGGAGAACCTCGGCATCTGGAAGCTGCCGTCGGAGTGGCAGTCAGCCATCAGCTTCGGCGTCTTCCTCGTCTTCATCCTCGTCCGGCCCCGCGGCTTCTTCGGCCGCACGATCCACTCGGCGGAGATCTGACGTGGCGGCCTACGTCGCGCACTACCTGGTGATGGTGGGCATCTACACGATTCTCGCCGTCTCACTCAACCTGCTGGTCGGCTACGCCGGCATCTTCTCACTGGCCCACGCGGCCGTCTACGGCATCGGGGCCTACGCCTCGGCACTCGCCGCCCTCAAGCTGGGGCTCGGCTTCTGGGGCGGGCTCGTCGTGGCGGCCGCCGCGGGAGCGTGCGCCGCCGCGCTCGTCGGCATCCCGTCGCTGCGCGTGGCGGGCGACTACTACATCGTCGCCTCGTTCGGCCTCCAGGTCGTGATCCTGACCGTCTTCATGAATTGGACCGACCTGACCAACGGGCACGCAGGGCTGGCCGGCATCCCGCGGCCGCGCGTCTTCGGCCTCGTGATCGACAACCCGTTCAAGTACGTGGCGCTGGCCCTGGTGCTGGCGGCGCTCACGTACGCCGTCTGCCACCGGCTCACCAGCTCGGCCTTCGGACGGACACTGCGCGCCGTGCGCGAGGACGAGATCGCCGCGCAGGCGACTGGCAAGAACGTGGTCCTGGTCAAGATCGTCGTCACGACCATCTCCTCGGCGCTGGGGGCGCTCGGCGGGAGCCTCTACGCGCACTACATCACCTACATCAACCCGAGCTCGTTCACGCTGGAGGAGTCCATCTTCATCATGTCGCTCGTCATCCTGGGCGGCACCGAGCGCCTGGCTGGGCCGGTCGTGGGCGCCTTCATCCTGTTGGCCGTGCCCGAGGCGCTCAAGTTCCTCGCCATCCCAGACACGGTGGCGGCGCCCATGCGCCAGATCCTCTACGGCGGGCTCCTCATCCTGTTCATGTTCGTGCGCCCCGAGGGCATCCTGGGCCGCGCGCGGGCCAAGAGCGCCTGAGCACGTCGTGGCCGCGCCCATCATGACGATCGAGAAGGTGTCGAAGGCCTTCGGCGGCATCCAGGCCGTCGAGGGGTGCAGCTTCGAGGTGCCGACGGGTCTCATCACGGGTCTCATCGGCCCGAACGGGGCGGGGAAGACCACGGTCTTCAACGTGATCACCGGCTTCCTTCGCGCCGACGGCGGCTCGATCCGCTACAAGGGCGAGGAGCTCCTGGGGCTGCACCCGCACGAGGTCGAGGCGCGGGGGGTCGTCCGCACCTTCCAGCACTTGAGACTGTGGGGCAAGATGACCGTGCTCGAGAACGTGCTCCTCGGCTGCCGGACGCCGCTCGGCGAGAACGTGCTGACGCTCTTCCTTCGCCCGGGGCGCGTGCGAGCCGAGGAAGCCGCCGCGCGCGAGCGCGCGATGGAGGTGCTGCGCTTCTTCGGCCTGACGGCCCGCGCGCACGAGCTGGCCGAGGACCTGGCCTACCCGGAGCAGAAGCTCCTCTCCATGGCGCGCATCTTCGCCACGGACGCCGAGATCCTGCTGCTCGACGAGCCCACCTCGGGGCTCGACACCGACTCGCTCCAGCGGATCGTCCCCATGGTCCGTCGGCTCGTCGAGCACGGCAAGACCGTGCTCCTGATCGAGCACAACATGGAGCTGATCTCGCAGCTGTCGGACGAGGTCGTCTTCCTGCACCAGGGGCGCGTCATGGCGCGCGGCCCGGCGGCGGAGATCACGCGCGACCCGGCGCTCACCGAGATCTACTTCGGAGCCTGATCGTGGCCCCAACCCTGCTTGACGTCCGCGACCTCGAGGCCGGCTACGGGAAGAAGACCGTGCTGCACGGCGTGTCCTTCCGCGTGGATGAGGGCGAGATCGTCGCCCTCCTCGGCCACAACGGCGCCGGCAAGTCCACCACGCTCAAGACAGTGCTGGGCCTCCTGCCTGCCCGGGCGGGCAGCGTGCGCCTGGCCGGCGAGGAGTGGGGCAACGGCGATCCCGCCGCCAACGTGAAGCGCGGGCTGGCGCTCGTGCCGCAGGGACGCGGCGTGTTCCCGGACCTGAGCGTGGTCGAGAACCTGATGCTGGGGGCCTACACCCAGGGCGACCGGGCCGGCGCGCTCGGGCGCATGGACGAGATCCTCGATCTCTTCCCCATGCTCTCCGAGCGGCGCGCCCAGCGCGTGGGCACCATGTCGGGCGGTCAGCAGCAGATGGTCGCCGTGGGTACGGCCCTCATGCAGCGGCCGCGCCTCATGATGATGGACGAGCCGTCGATCGGGCTCGCGCCCGTGCTGGTCCATCGCGTGCTGGAGACCGCGGCCAGGATCAACGAGCGCTTCGGCACGGCCATCGTGCTCGTGGAGCAGAACATCAAGACGGCCCTCGCGATGGCGAGCCGCGCCTACGTGATGAAGTCGGGGCGCATCGTGCTCGAGAAGCCGGCCGCCGAGCTGCTGGCCGCCCAGGACTCCTGGTGGGAGCTCTACTGACGGCGCCTGCCCACCCGTGCTAGCATCGCCCCAGGAGGTGCGTACATGTTCAAGGACGTCGTGACATCGAAGCAGGAGCTGCGCGCGCTCTTCGGCGAGCCGAGCGAGCGGGCGGTCCTCAAATGCCACTCGTCTCTCGACGAGCACTCGCGCGCTTTCATCGCGGCCTCGCCCTTCGTGCTGCTCGCGACGTCCAACGCCTCTGGCCAGTGCGACGTCTCGCCCAAGGGCGATGCGCCGGGCTTCGTGCTGGTGCTGGACGACACGCACCTGGTCGTGCCCGACCGCCCCGGCAACAACCGCACCGACGGGCTCACCAACATCCTCGAAAACCCCCACCTGGGGATGATCTTTCTCGTGCCGGGGCGAGGGGACACGCTTCGCGTCAATGGAAGAGCTTCCATCATCCGCGACGGCGAGATCCTGGCGCGGCTCCGCATGCACGGCAAGCTCCCCAAGGTCGCCATCGGCGTCGAGGTCGAGGAGGCATACCTGCACTGTCCCAAGGCTTTCCTCCGCTCGAGCCTGTGGGATCCGTCCACCTGGGCCGAGCCCCAGAAGCTGCCGTCCTTCGCCCAGATGCTCTGGGACCAGGTGCCCAGCGCGCGCAACGCGGCGTCGGTCGCCGAGTCAGCTCGCGAGCTGGACAAGCGGTTGCGCGATGGTCTCTACTGAGAGAGGAGCCACGGCATGGCCGTCGTTGATCCGATCCCGAGCGAAAAGGCTCCCGACGAGCTCTGGGCGGTTTACGACAGCCTGGCCAAGACGCACGGCCGGGTGCCGAACTTCTTCGCCACCATGGCCCACCGTCCGGCAGCGCTCAAAGCCTTCCTGCCGCTCTACGCGACGGTGATGCGCGAGGGCACCGTCGAGCCGAAGTACAAGGAGCTGGCGTACCTCAAGACCTCGGCGCTGAACGGCTGCGAGTACTGCGCCCGCGCGCACACGCCATCGGCCAGGCGGGCCGGCATCTCCCAGGAGCAGATCGCGGCGCTCACGTTCTACGAGCGGAGCCCGCTCTTCGACGAGAAGGAAAAGGCCGTGCTGCTCTACACGGAGCGGGTGACGCGAGCCGCGGGCGCCGGCCTTCGCGACGCGGCGATGGGCGACCTCAAGCGGCTCTTCGGCGAGGACCAGATCGTGGAGCTGGCTCTCGTCATCTGCATGGCCAACTTCACCAATCGCTTCAACAACGGCCTCCGCATCGATCCCGATCTGGGCTGAGGTGCCGCCTCTCGCGCCCCAGGTCGAACGCCCCCAAGCATCTCGCCGAGACGGCGCCCGCTTTCGCTTCGGGCAGGAGGTGCTGGACCGCCGGCCGCGAATGGACTAGACTTAGTCCACTATGGAAACAGTCAATGTCCACGAGGCAAAGACACATTTCTCGCGGCTCTTGGACCGGGCGCAGGAGGGCCAGGAGTTCGTGATTGCGAAGGCCGGCCGGCCGGTGGCCCGGCTCGGGCCGCTCGCGCGGCCGGGAAAGAAGCGCCGGCTGGGTCTGCTCCACGGCAAGTTCAAGGTCCCCGACGACTTCAACGAACCGCTGCCGGACGACGTGATCGCTGCCTTCGAAGGTCGGCGGCGGTGAGGGTTCTGGTCGATACGCACCTGCTGCTCTGGGCAGTGGCGAGCCCTCGGCGGCTGCCGAAGGGGGCGCGCTCCCTCATCCTCGATGCGGCGAACGAGGTGTTCTTCAGCGCCGCCAGCGTCTGGGAAGTCGCCATCAAGAGTGCGCTGCGGCGCAGGGACTTCAAGGCCAACCCGAGCGTGCTCGTGCGCGCTCTCGCGCAAAGCGGATTCTCCGAGTTGTCCGTGACGGCGGCGCATGCGGCGCGCGTCGCCGGGTTGCCGGCAATCCACCGAGACCCGTTCGATCGGCTGCTGGTGGCGCAGTCGCTTGCCGAGCCGATGATGCTCCTCACGAATGACGCGGTACTGGTGGGCTACGGACCGTTGGTGCAGTTGGTGTAACTGGATGTCTCGAGCAGGCGCATTTCTACCGCGGTGAGCACGAGCGGGTGGTCGCCCTGGCCACCGACAACCTCGCCGCGCTGCCCGCGGATCGGGTCTACGAGTATTTCGGAATCGCCGCCCCGCCATCGGTCTTCGACCGTTGCTGGCTGATCCTGAGCCTTGCCGAGCTCGGCAGATTCGCCGAAGCCCCCGAGCACGAAGCCGAGGCGATCCGGCTCGCCGAGCCGACGCAGCATGCGTACACCGTCGGCCTGGCCCACGGGGCCGCAGGCACGGTCCAGCTGCAGAGGGGCGACTGGGCGCAGGCGCGCCCACTCTTCGAGCATGCGACGGCGGTGGTCAGGGCAGGGAACATCGCCGTCCTTCTTCCCCGCGGGGTCGCCTCCTCCGCCTGGGTGCTGGCGCAGCTCGGCGAGGCGAGCGAGGCCCTGAGCCGGTTGCGGGAAGGCGAGCAACTTGTCGAGCGTCAGGCCGCGAGCGGATTCGTCGGCAATCTCGGAGGGCTCTATCTCGCGCTGGGTCGAGCCGCGCTGCTGCTCGGCCGGCTCGACGACGCGCGGCGCCTGGGCGACTGCGCGGTCGAATGCTCTCCGCGTGAGCCCGGGTACGCGGCCCATGCGCTGCACCTGCTCGGCGACATCGCGATCCATCCCGACCGGTTCGATGCCGAGCGCTGCCTTGCCCACTACCGCCAGGCGCTGGCGCTCGCCGAGCCGCGCGGCATGCGTCCGCTCGTCGCCCACTGCCACCTCGGCCTCGGCAAGCTCTACGCCCGCACGGGCAAGTCCGACGAAGTCCACGAGCACCTCACCACCGCTACGACGATGTACCGCGAGATGGGCATGACGTACTGGCTGGAGCAGGCGGAGGCGGAGATGAAGGAACTCGGCTGATGGCGCCGCCGCCGGCGAGACGGGACAACTCTGCCAGCGTGCGGTTCTGCAACCACAGCGGCAGCCACTGAGGACGTAGTCCTACGCTCATCTCAGCGACCCGCTGTCTCATTCCTATTGACCGGTTCCGCGCCGCTCTCAGACGGTGGCGATGGGCGTGGCCGGCGAGCCGACGGCGCCGGTGAGCCGGAGCGGCGGCGCGGTCAGCAGGAAGCGGTTGCGGTTGTGCTGGCGGAGCCACGCCGCCAGCTCCGTCAGGTACCACATCTCGCCGAGGTTGACCCCGAGCTTGAAGAGGCAGTGCTGGTGGAGCGGCAGTCCCGCGTGGGGCGACGGGCCGCCGGGGCGCGAGGGCACGGCCTCGACGCCGTAGTTGTCGGCGATGAGCGAGGCGATGCCGGCATCCCTGATCCACTGGAGGAGCGCGTCGTCGCGGCCGTCGAGCACGGCGTAGGACGAGCCGAGCTTCTCTCCGTCGGGCTTCTTCTTCATGTCGAGGATGGCCTGGCTGAACCCGGTGTGCAGCAGCAGCATGTCGCCCGTCTCGACGACCACCTCGTCCTGGTCCAAGACGCGCAGGAGATCATCGCGGCTCACCATCTTCCGCTCTTGCCCGAAGTGGGCGTGGAGGTCCACCAGCACGCCGCGTCCCTGGATGCCGTGCGCCGCCATGTTCTCGACGCCCAGCCGGCGCGCGCCGATGGGCTCGGTGGTCCTGGCTCCGGTGCGGTAGTCGAGGGGGCCGATGACGTCCACGTTGGCGCGGTGGCCGTTGTAGAAGAGAGGCTCGGCCTTGCCGTCTCCGTCGGCGTCGAAGTGGGCGCCCACGTGGCAGAGGCTGTCCCACTGCGTGGAATACTGGAGCGTGAGGAGCACGACGTCGTCGCACACGACGTCGGTGTGGAGCGGATTGTAGACGGACAGCGGCAGGTTGTAGCGGGGTCTCTCCTCGGTGCCCGTGGCCGAGAGGACGGGCGGGGTGCGGCGCGGGTTCAGCACGGCGCCTCCCGGGTAGTCGAGCGGGAGGCTCAGGCAGAACGTCCGACCCTCGCGAACCTCCGCTGCGCCCTGCCTCACCTTCTCCGGGGTGATGAGGTTCAGACGCCCGAGCTGGTCGTCGGGGCCGAAGTCTCCCCAGGTCGATCCGTCCGGGCGGTGCTTCCATCTCGAAGTCGCCATCGCGTCTCCTAGTCGGGGCGCTCGACGAAGTGGATGAGGATGCCGCCCGTGGACCGCGGATGGAGGAACGCGATCTTCGATCCGCGCGCCCCGGGGCGCGGCGTCTCGTCGATCACGTGGAGCCCCGCGGCGCGGGCCTCCCGCATCGCCTCCTCGATGTCGACGACGCGGAGCGCGATGTGGTGAAGGCCCTGGCCGCGCCGGGCGACGAACTTCGCGATGTCGCGCTGGTCGATCACCTTCTGGTCGCCGTCGGGGACGCGGTCCTCGAGGATCTCCAGGTCGGTATCGCCGATGCGGGCGAAGGCCGCGCGCAGGCCGCCGTACGGGTCCTTCTCCTCGAGGTCGTGGATCTCGAGGCCAAGCTTGTCGCCGAAGATCTCGACGTGCTTGGAGAGATCCCCCGAGGCGATGCCGATGTGGTCGATGCCCAGGATGCGCACGGCTATCCCTCCGGCTGTCGCGGATTCTCGAGGTGGATGCCGCCTCGGCGGGCGCGATAATAGCACGCAGGCCCGGCGGGCGGCGTCCGTATACTAGGCGCCGGCCATGACGGACGAGATGGAGATCTTCTTCGAGCGCGGCGTCACCGACGGCCTGCCTGTCGTTCCCCCGACGCGCGAGCGCGTGGAGCGCATGCTGGCGGGGACCACGCGGCCGCGCGAGGCGCTCGTGGCCGAGGTGCCGCCCAGCTTCGGGCGCGCCACCGTGGAGAAGCTCGCGATCAACGCCGTCATGGCGGGCTGCCGCCCGGATTACTTCCCTGTCGTCCTGGCCGTCGTGGAGGCGGCGTGCGATCCGGCGTTCAACGCGACCATCGGCCGGGCGCTCCGGCTCGTCATGATCAACCTGGATGGCACGAAGGCGGGAGAGATCTCCATGTCCACGCTCGGCCATCCCGGCCGCTATACGTACTGCATCGGCGAGCACGAGGAGGCTTCGTCCTGGGAGCCGCTCCACGTCGAGCGCGGCTCGAGGCCCGAGCAGAGCACGGTGACGCTCTTCCCCGGCGAGGGGCCGTTCATCGTCAACGATCATTCGAGCCGCGAGGCGTCGCAGCTCGTGGCGTCGCTCGGCTGGTCAGCGGCGGGCGTGTGGAACCACAAGAGCTTCCCGCTCTACGGCCACACGCTCTGGGTCATCGGCCCCGAGCACGCGGCGACCATCGGATCGGAGGGCTGGAGCAAGCACGACGTCAAGCGCCGCCTCTTCGAAACCGTTCCCCGCCCCGCCCGGGAGCTCGTGCCCGGCCCCGACGGCGCCGAGAGCGGGCGCCTCAAGGACCTCGCCGGCTCGGATCCCGACGCGCTCATCCCGAAATTCCCCTCCGTGAAGGAGATCATGGTCATCGTGGTGGGCGGCACAGCGGGGCGCTTCTCGGCTGTGGTGCCGGGATGGATGGGCGGCCTGATCGGGGCGCAGCCCGTGACCCGAGCGATCGCGGCATGAGCGCGCTCCCGCGGACGGCGGACACCGTCATCATCGGCGCGGGCGCCATCGGCTCGAGCATCGCCTACCAGCTTTCGAAACGCGGGGCGCGCGACGTCGTGGTGCTCGAGCGCGAGACGATCGGCTCGGGCTCGACGAGCAAGGCCGCGGGCGGCATCCGCGTGCAGTTCGCCACGCGCGTCGAGATCGAGTTCTCGCTGCGGGGCATCGCCTTCTTCAAGCGCTTCGAGGACGAGATGGGTGTGCCGTGCGATTTCCGCCAGGAGGGATACCTCTTCATCCTGACGCGCGCGGAGGACGTCACACGCTTCAGCAAGAACGTGGCGCTCCAGCAGAGCATGGGTGCCGACGTGAGGATGGTCGCGCTAGACGACGCGCGGGCCATCGTGCCCGGGCTCCGCGTGGATGACGCGCTCGCAGCCGTCTGGGGACCGATGGACGGCTACGCCTCGCCCAACGACGTGGTCCAGGCCTACGCGGCACGTGCGCGGGCGGGCGGGGCCAGGTTCTTCGAGGAGACGCCCGTGACGGGCATCGAGCTCGACGGCAGGCGTGTCGTCGCGGTCCAGACGCCGGCGGGACGGATCGAGACGCCGCTCGTCATCAACGCCGCCGGGCCCCAGGCGCCGCTCGTCGGCAGGATGGTCGGTCTCGATCTTCCCGTCGACCCTCGCCGCCGTCACATCTTCGTCACCGACAGCTTCCCCGAGATCAGGCATCCGATCCCGCTCGTGACCGACCTGGGATCGGGCTTCTACTGCCGGAGCGAGCAGGGGGCGATCCTGATGAGCCCGGGCGATATCGGGGCCCAGACGGAGTACACGGCGAGCGTGGACTGGAGCGTGCTGGAGCAGACGGTGGAGAAGGCGATCAGGCGGCTGCCCGTGCTCGAGCACGCCCGGGTCCGCCATGCATGGGCGGGATTGAGGCCGCTGACCCCGGACGGGCGGGGCATCCTCGACTGGGCGCCCGGCATCGAAGGGCTCTACCTCGCCATCGGCTTCTGCGGCCACGGCTTCCAGCACTCGTTCGCGGTAGGCGAGATGGTCGCCGAGCTCCTCACGACCGGCGCGACCAGCCTCGACATCAGCGACCTCCGCCTCGGCCGCTTCTGACCGGCCGCTCAACTGATGAGCGTCGACCGGGTCACGTCGAGAGGGTGATGGATCAGCTTCTCCACGCGCTCGATGAATTGCACGGTGTGCGGCAGCGTGGCGTGATCGTCGAACGCCGCTTCGTTCTTCCAGCGCGAGTGGACGTGAAAGAGCCGCTCGTCTCTGGTGGATCGAAACGCGTGAATGGCGAGGCACCCGGGCTCCTCGCGCGAGGACTCGAGCACGGCGCGCACCGCCTCCCCGACGGCCCCCTCGCAGCCCTCCCGGGCATGGAACCTTGCAAAGATATAGAGCTCCATTCAGGCCCGCTCGAGTGCTTTGAAGTGAGGTCCGCCGTTCAACGCCACGAATTCCTGCCCGTCGAGCAGAAACTTCACGGTCATGACGCTGCCCTTCGGCCTGCCGGATGCTTCGGCTCCGGCTTTTCCATAGTGAGCGGTGGCCACGATGCGGGAATTCCTGAAAATCGAGACGTAGAACCGGGCGGCCTCCTCGGCCTGATCGTCGAACCACAGGAACGGGGTCAGCCTCTGAGTGGTCTTTTGCATGTCGATGTCCTCCTCCGCAGACGTGAGGTGTCCCTTTCCATGCCAGCTTAAAACACGGCGTGACGGTTCGCCATCGATTGCAGCATTTTCCGCTTGACAGCTTCGTGCGGCGCAATCGCTCTGAACTGGCAGTCCTCAGCGGATGCCCATCCTGCGGGCCGCACAAGTCCGCCGAGGCCGATCGGACAGGCCGGAATCGGAAAATCATTGCTCGTTGCACGATCCTCTGTTCCAGGCGCCCCCGGGAGGCTCCAAAGTGCGGGTTTAGAGTCGGTTCAAGAAGGGAGACCGCCGTGGTGAAGGGCCATAGAACGAGTCAGTTCTTGCGTAGGGTTCCCCCGGCCTTCCGGCCGTTTCAGTTTGATCATCCCGACGTACTCCGGTAGGATCGACACACAATCGCAGGAGCTTCATCTGCGCCGTGCCAGGCTGGGAGCGCGAGGCCAGTTGGGACGGAGAATGGATTTCCTGTTGTGCTCATCTGGTCCGTGGCTGGCCCGCTCCCAATCCCCCGTGAGCGCGTGCTCTCTATTGGGTACTCCATGCCACCACGTCGAGTGACGGGCGGATGCTTCATCACATCTATGCTCTTGATCCCATGAAAACGAACAAGGTACTGATCGTCTCGTTCGCGGTCTCTCTCCTCGTTCTTGCGGCGTCAGCCCAAGCCGAGCAGTGGGCGAAGACCTATGGCGGTGCACGCGGGGAATGGGCCAGCTCTATCCGACAGACAGCTGACGGGGGCTTCGTCTTCGCAGGACGGAGCCAGTCCTTGACAGGAGACGACGACGTCTGGGTCGTCAAGCTCCACGGCGACGGCACAGTCGACTGGCAGAAGACCTACGGCGGCCCGGGCGAGGATTGGGCCGCTTCCATCCGACAGACGGTCGATGGTGGCTATGTGGTGGCCGGCCGGACTACCTCCTTTGGTGCCGGCGCCTTCGACGCTTGGATCCTGAAGCTAGGCGCCGACGGCACGATTGTCTGGCAGAAGACCTATGGCGGCCCACACGCGGATTGGGCCGCTTCAATCGAGCAGACGGCCGATGGAGGCTACATCGTGACTGGGTCGACTGAGTCCTTCGGGGCAGGCTTCTTCGATGCGTGGGTCCTCAAGCTCCACGGCGACGGGACCATCGCCTGGCAGAAGACCTACGGCGGCCCAGGCGACGACGAGGCCACCTCCATCCAGCAGACGGTGGACGGCGGCTTCATCGTGGCCGGGAGTACCACGTCCTTCGGCGCAGGCTTGGATGTCTGGGTCTTGAAGCTCGAGGGTGATGGCACGATCGCCTGGCAGAAGACCTATGGCGGGCCGCGCGGAGAGCGCGCCGCCTCGATCCAGCAGACGGCGGACGGCGGCTTCATCGTGGCCGGGAGTACCACGTCCTTCGGCGCAGGCTTGTTGGATGTCTGGGTCTTGAAGCTCGAGGGTGATGGCACGATCGCCTGGCAGAAGAGCTACGGCGGCCAAGGGACCGAGGAGGCCGATTCGATTCAGCAGACGGCCGATGGCGGCTACATCGTGGCCGGTCGTACTGACTCCTTTGGGGGAGGCCAAGGCTACGAGCATGATGCCTGGGTCCTGAAGCTCGCCAGCGATGGGACCATCGCCTGGCAGAAGACCTATGCTCGAGCACCCACGAACTGGGCTACCACAATCCAGCAGACGGCTGACGGTGGCTACATCGTGGCCGGCAGGAGCAATCACTCCTTTGACACAGGTCCGGATGTCTGGGTGCTGAAGCTCGATGCGAGCGGGGAGATTCCAGCCTGCGGCCCCGCGGCGACTTCGAGCGCTGTGGTGACTTCCACGAGCGTAACCGGGAACGGCTCGGGCGCGGTTTCGACCAGGGTCCGGGTCTCAGTGGGCAGGAGCAGGACTGTCCCGATGATCTCCACCGCGACCGAGTCAGCCGCTTGTCCCGTGGTTGGAAGGCTTCGGGGAAGCGTGGCCATCGGGGGTGCACCTGTGGTGGACGTGCGGGTCAAGTTGAAACGCGGGGTCACCGGGGAGGAGGTTACGAGGACGAGCACTGATACCGCCGGGGTCTACCGCTTCGACCCGGTCTATCCTGGGCAGTACCGGATTCGCATCGCCCCCCTGAGAGTGGAGAGGACGACCACGGTTACCGGCACGCTCGAGATCGACGAGGGCCCCTCTGTCGGCACTCCAGTGAGGCTCGCGAATCCGGCAACCGGGACGAGACTTCGAACGGAAACGGACACCGGCGGGGCCTTCACCTTCTCGCAGGTCGAGCCGGGGAGGTATAACCTCATCATCCCTCTCGTGGACGTGCCCTAGCGGAGACGAGTGCCGCGCGTGAGCAAATGGACCACCGCATCCACGCCTATCCCGAGTTATTCATGAAGGTATCGTTCGCGTCTCTTGCTCCCCCTCACCCTGCCCTCTCCCCCTCCCGGGGGCGAGGGGATCACAATGACTCCCTCTCCCTCTTGGGAGGGAGAGGGCCGGGGTGAGGGTGGGCTCCGGTTCGCGCATAATCCGGGCTAAACGGGTTCTGTTGATAGGCGCGCGTCCTGGTCTGTGCAGGTGCCATGTGCTACCATGTGCTACATGCGGTACCGTAGGGGGGAGATCGGCGTCCGCGAGCTGAGGCAGAACCTGAGCGTCTATCTCCGGCGCGTCAAGGCTGGGGAGACCCTGGAGGTCAAGGAGCGAGGGCATCGGGTCGCCGTGCTCGCGCCAGCAGGCGCGAAGGCATCGGCGCTCGAGCGACTCGTTGCAGCGGGACGGGCGACGCCGGCCACCGGAGATCTACTCGATCTCGGCGCGCCCCTCGGGCGTCGGCCGTCGAGGCGGGCCAGTCGCGCCCTCGCAAAGCTCCGCGATGAGTCCCGGTGACACTCGTCTACCTGGATTCGTCGGCCCTGGTCAAACTCGTTCTGACTGAACCGGAGTCTTCGGCCCTCGCGGATTTTTTGAGAGGGTGGTCCGAGCGCGTGTCGAGCGCTGTGGCGCTCACAGAGGTGCCGCGCGCCCTGCGACGGGCCGGATTCGGCGCGAGCGAGCGCCGCCGATCGCGCGAGGTGATGGCGCGGGTCGCATTGGTGGACGTGGACCGACGCATCCTCGCGGCCGCCGCTGCGCTTGACCCGCCAGCACTCCGGACGCTCGACGCCATCCACCTCGCCACTGCCTTGGCTGTCCGCGAGGATCTCGCGGCGATCGTTACGTATGACAGGCGGCTCGCAGCAGCCGCCGAACGCGCGCATCTCGAGGTCAGCGTCCCACGCTGACCTGCCGACCCTCGCCCCGGCCGTTTTTAGCCTCCCGAGCGTTTGCCCGCCCCCCCTGAGTGTGTCAGAGTGAGCGCGCCATGAGGCTCAGAGCGCCCGATCGCGTCACCACCCACGCCGTCGACGCCCTCGCAGCAGCAACACTGAGTTAATGGTCTGTCCCCAGTGCTCTCACGAGAACCCGGCCGCCGCCCGATTTTGTAACGGGTGTGGTCGTCCGCTGGAGACGGTCTGCACCGGCTGCGGGCAGGCCAATCCACCAGCAAGCCGCTTCTGTAACGGCTGCGGGCAGTCGCTAGACGGCTCGGCCGTACCGGCACGCCCGCCCGCTAGCTACACGCCGAAGCATCTCGCTGAGAAGATCCTGATCTCTAAGAGCGCGCTGGAAGGTGAGCGCAAACAGGTGACGGTCCTCTTCGCCGATCTGAAGGGTTCGATGGAGCTGCTCGCCGACCGCGACCCTGAGGACGCGCGCAAGATTCTCGACCCCGTCCTCGAACACATGATGGAAGCTGTCCACCGCTACGAAGGGACCGTCAACCAGGTCATGGGCGACGGGATCATGGCTCTCTTCGGCGCGCCGTTGGCGCATGAGGACCATGCAGTGCGGGCGTGCTATGCGGCCCTGCGGTTGCAGGAGTCGGTCAAGCGGTACGCCGAGGGGGCGCGCCGGGAGCATGGCGTGACGGTCCGCATCCGCGTCGGGCTGAACTCGGGCGAGGTGGTCGTCCGCGCCATCGGCAGCGATCTGCACATGGATTACACGGCCGTCGGCCAGACCACCCATCTCGCCGCCCGGATGGAGCAGCTTGCTGAGCCGGGCAGCATTCTTCTCAGCCCAGCCACGCTGGAGTTGGCAGAAGGCTACGTCGAGGTCAAGCCGCTCGGCCCGTTACCGGTGAAGGGACTGCCCGAGCCGGTGGAGGTCTACGAGCTCGTCGGCGCAGGGGCCGTGCGTTCCCGGCTGCAGGCCGCCGTCGCCCGTGGGCTGACTCGCTTTGTCGGCCGCGACAGCGAGGTGGATCAGCTCCGCCAGGCCCTGGAGCGGGCTCAGGCCGGGCACGGTCAGGTCGTCGCGGTGGTCGGCGAGCCCGGCGTCGGCAAGTCCCGCCTCTACTGGGAGTTCACCCATTCCCATCGCGCCCACGGTTGGCTCATTCTGGAATCCGGCTCCGTGTCCTACGGCAAGGCCACGTCCTATCTCCCCGTGATCGATCTCCTCAAGGCGTACTTCCACATCGGGGGGCGGGACGATACGCGGACCATCCGCGAGAAGATGACCGGCAAGGTGCTGTCCCTGGACCGGGCCCTGGAGCCCTCTCTCTCGGCGCTGCTCTCGCTCCTGGAGCTCCCGGTCGAGGATGAAGGATGGGAGCGGCTCGATCCCTCACAGCGCCGGCAGCGGACGCTGGACGCCGTGAAGCGTCTACTCTTGCGGGAAAGCCAGGTCCAGCCGCTTATGCTGCTCGTCGAGGACTTGCACTGGATCGACGCGGAGACCCAGGCCCTCTTCGATAGCCTCGTCGAAAGCCTGCCGACGGCCCGGCTGCTGCTGCTCGTCAACTATCGCCCCGAATACCAGCACCCATGGGGCAGCAAGACCTTCTACCGGCAGCTCCGCATTGACCCGTTGCCGGCTTCGAGCGCGGATGATCTCCTCACGAGCCTGCTCGGGACCCCAGCTGGCGCAAGACGCCAAGGTGATCCAGGTACCGGCGACGGTCCAGGCGATTCTCGCGGCGCGGATCGATCGCCTGCCACCAGAGGACAAGCGATTGCTCCAGGCGGCCGCGGTCATCGGCAAAGACGTGCCGTTCGCGCTCCTGCTCGCCATTGCCGAGCTTGCCGAGGAAGACCTGCGACGGGGGCTCATCCACCTCCAGGCCGCCGAGTTCCTCTACGAGACGAGCCTCTTCCCTGATCTCGAGTACACCTTCAAGCACGCGCTCACGCATGAGGTCACGTACGGGGGCCTGCTGCAGGAGCGACGGCGCGCCCTGCATCTGCGCGCGCTGGACGCGCTGGAGCGGCTGCTCGGCACCCGTGCCGGCGAGCAAGCCCACCGCCTCACCGAGCATGCACTTCGCGCCGAGGACTGGCGCCGCGCCGCCCGTTATCTTCACCTTGCAGGTCAAAAGGCGCTCGTGCGGGGCCGCTTCGAGGAGGCCGAGCGCTGTCTCGAGGGCGTGAGACAGGCGGTGGGCCGGCAGGATGAGCCGCGTGATCGCAGCCTGGAGCTCGATGCCTACCTCGAGCTGTGGGTCTGTCGAGTCGGCTCGGGTCGGACCGACGGGCTGGAGAAACTCGCAGCGAGCGCCGAGGCGCTCGCCGAGGAGCTCCACGACTCTGCGAGGCTCGCCCAGATACGATTGCGGAAAGCGCAGGCGTTCTGGATCGTCTGGGACGATCCGCACGCCCTCGAGGCGGCCGTCGACGGAGCGCGTGAGGCCTTCGAACTGTCCGAGACCACCGATCTGCGCACGCGGACCTACGCGCGGTTCATCGCCGGCGCAGCATTGATCGGCCTTGGTCGTTTAGAAGAGGCGATCCTCGAGTTCGATCGGGGTTCGACGCTCTTTGCCGCTGGCAGCGGTAAGGACGAGTTGACCAGACCCATTCTCACGAGCCTCCGAGTCTGGCGGGCCGAGGCGCTGGCGACTCGCGGGCGATTCGCAGACGCGCTTCCGGCGGCCCGCGAGGCCGTCGCCCTCGCCGACGAGCTCGGACATGCTCCGGGCCGTTCTCTTACGCGCGCAATCCTCGCCGATGTCTGCCTGATGCGCGGCGATTTCACGGAAGCCGCATCCACCGCAGCGGCTGGTCTCGAGATTTCGCAAGACGGTTTCTCTCATGGGATCTTTGCTCACTCGCTCTATCTGGCCTGTGCAGAGTTGGCGCGCGGAGATGTCCGCGAGGGAACGGAACGCCTTGCCGCGACGATGAGACAGAGAAACTCGCTCGAGCCCTACGCAAGGATCTGGACAAAGTACGGCAGCGTGACGGCTGGCGCGTGGCTCGCTGCCGGGGACGCAGTTGCGGCCGAGGCAGAGATAGACCGAGGGCTCGCCTTCACGGAGCCGAGAGACGCCCGATGTTTACCTCCCGACGCTTTTCCGCGTCCGCTCAGAGATCCTCGTACGCCGTGAGAGCGTGGAGGTCACGGGCGCGGCGACGAGCCTGGTGCGTGGCCTGGCGCTGGCGAAGGAGCTCGGTCTGCGGCCCGAAATCGCGCACTGCCACCGCGGCCTTGGCAGACTCTATCGGCGCACGGGTAAGCGCCCACAGGCGCAGGAGCACCTCACCACCGCGACGACGATGTACCGCGAGATGGACATGCCGTTCTGGCTGGAGCAGGCGGAGGCGGAGATGCGGGAACTGGCATGAGAGCCGTGGCGCGCCTGTTCTATTCACGAACGCTTGTTCCGCGGCCTATGCGCCCCCTCACCCTGCCCTCTCCCCCTTCGGGGGCGAGGGAACCAAAGCGGCTCTCTCTCCCTCTTCGATCAAGAGGGTCGGGGTGAGGGTGGTGCTCCAAGGTCCGGGCTAACGCGGCTGCATCCGGATCGCGCCGTCCAGCCTGATGGTCTCGCCGTTGAGCATCGCGTTCTCGACGATGTGGGCCGCGAGGGCGCCGTACTCGGCGGGACGGCCGAGGCGCGGCGGGAAGGGCACCTGTTTGCCGAGGGACACGCGCGCCGGCTCCGGCAGTCCCGCGAGGAGTGGAGTATCGAAGAGCCCCGGCGCGATGGTGCAGACCCGAATGCCCAGCTCCGCCAGGTCGCGGGCGATCGGCAGGGTCATGCCGACGATGCCGCCCTTGGAGGCCGAGTAGGCCGCTTGACCCATCTGGCCCTCGAAGGCGGCGACGGAGGCGGTGTTGATCACGACGCCGCGCTCGCCCTCCTCGTTGGGCTGGTTCTTGGCCATGTGCGCGGCGGCCAGCCTGATGCAGTTGAAGGTGCCGATCAGGTTGACCTGGATGACTCGCGTGAAGACTCCGAGATCGGCGGGGCCGCGCTTGCCGTAGGCTTTCTCGGCCGCGCCGATGCCCGCGCAGTTGACCAGCACGTGGACGGCGCCCAACTTCGCCGCGGCAGCCTCGAGCGCCGCCGTCACGTCGTCGACGCTGGTGACGTCGCATGCCGCGAACAACGCATTGCCGCCCATCTTCTTGGCCACCTCGAGGCCGGCGGACTTGGGCAGGTCGAGGAGCGCGACCTTACCGCCGCCCGCCACCAGCCGCTCGGCTGTCGCCCGGCCCAGCCCCGACGCGCCGCCAGTGATCACCGCAACGGATCCCGCGATCTTCATCGGTTGAATCCTCCTCGGCAGGGGTCTCGCCTGCCGCGGTAGTATAACCGAGACTCATGGCCGCCCCGCTTTGGATACGGACCCCGAAGGAGCTCGACGCGCTCGTCGCGTCGCTACAGGGGGCCAAGGCGCTCTCCATCGACACCGAAGCCGACGGTCTCCACCACCACCCCGTCAAGCTCTGCCTGGTTCAGATTGCGGACGACCGGGGCCGGGGACACCTCGTGGATCCGCTCGCCCTGCCGGCACTTGAGCCGCTCGGGCCCTTCTTCGCGGACGCGGGCGTGGTCAAGATCTTGCACGCCGCCGACAACGATCTCGGCTATCTCAAGCGGCTCTTTGGGTTCTCCGTCGCCAGCATCTTCGATACGGCCATCGCCGCGCGCTTCCTCGGCGTGACGTCGCTGTCCCTCGACGGGCTCCTGCGCGACTTCATCGGCGTGGACCCGGGCGCCTCGCGCCAGAAGGATGACTGGTCCAAGCGCCCCCTCAGCCCGGCCCAGGAAACCTACGCGCTCAACGACGTGCTCCACCTGATCCCGCTGCGCGAGCGGCTGCTGGAGGCGCTGCGCGCCAAGGGGCGAGAGCGCTGGGTCGAGGAGGAATGCGCGGCCATCGCGGCCATGCCCGCGCCCGAGAAGGTCACCGACCCAGACGCCTACATGAAGCTCAAGGGCGCCAAGGACCTGGACGCCCGCGGGCTCGCCGTCCTGCGCGAGCTTCACCAGGCGCGCGAGACGCTGGCGGTCAAGATCGACCGCCCGCCTTTCATGATCCTGGGCAACGAGGGGCTGGTGGCGCTGGCGGCGCTCAAGCCGCGTGACAGCAACACCATCCTCACGGTCAAGGGCTGCACGGTCAACGTCGTCCGGCGCACGGGCGAGGCGATCCTGGCTGCCGTCGAGCGGGGCCTGGCCGTGCCGGACGTCGAGCTGCCCGTGAGGCGCCCGAGCCCGCGGCCCCGCCCTTCGGGCGCCGTCCAGCGACGGAGCGAGGCGCTCCGCGCCTGGCGCGTCGAGGCCGCCAAGCTCGTGGAGCTCGACGCGGGCGTGATCTTCCCTCAGCGCCTCATCGACAGGCTGGCACACGAACCGCCGAAGGATCTCGATGCCCTCGCGCGAGTGGAAGGTGTGGGGCGCTGGCGCGCCGAGCTTTTCGGCACCGAAATCTTGAGGAGGCTCGGATGACCGCAGCCGTCAACCGGCAGATCGTCCTCTTGACCCGCCCCGTCGGCATGGCCAAGGCGGGGGACTTCAAGGTCGAGACCACGCCCGTGCCGGAGCCGGGCGAGGGCGAAGTGCTCGTGCAGAATCTCTGGATGTCGGTCGACCCGTACATGCGGGGACGCATGAGCGATCGCAAGTCCTACGCGCCCTCCTTCGAGGTGGGCAAGCCCATGGAAGGCCGGGCCATCGGGCGAGTCGTGGAGTCGAAGCATCCCACGCTCAAGGCGGGCGCCGTCCTCAGCAGCATGCTCGGCTGGCGCGAATACTTCGTCTCCACGGGCGAGGGACTCAATGCCGTGGATCCCTCGCTGCCGCTGTCGGCCTATCTCGGAGTCCTCGGCATCCCGGGCTTCACCGGCTGGTACGGGCTCAAGATGATCGGCAAGCCCAAGGCTGGCGAGACGCTCGTGGTCTCGGGCGCCGCGGGCGCCACGGGCTCCATGGTCGTGCAGGTTGGCAAGATCCTCGGCTGCCGCGTCGTCGGGACGGCGGGAACGGACGACAAGTGCGCCTATCTCACGCGCGAGCTCGGCGCCGACGCCGCCATCAACTACAAGAAGGCCGGCGAGATCCTCGACGCGCTCCGTCAGGCATGCCCCACGGGCATCGACGTCTACTTCGAGAACGTGGGCGGCCCGATCCTCGACGCCGTGCTGCGGCTCCTGAATCCCTTCGCGCGGATTCCGCTCTGCGGCATGATCTCGCAGTACAACCTCGACCCGCCCGATCCCGGCCCTCGCTACCTCTTCTCCATCATCGGCAACCGGGCGCTGATGCAGGGCTTCATCATTTCAGACCACCTCGCCCTCTACCCCGAGTTCCTGGCCGAGGTCGGCGGCTGGCTCAAGGCGGGGCGCATCAAGCGTGAAGAGACCGTGGTGGAAGGCATCGAAAACGCCCCCAAGGCTTTCCTCGGCCTCTTCTCGGGCGACAACCTGGGCAAGATGGTCGTGCGCCTGGCGCCCGAGACCGCGTAGCCGGACCGGGCACGCCCCGGTTGCCCTCCGCTCTCGGTGGTGGTACACCGGGGCCAAGGATCCGCAGCTCCTCGGCGCGTCCGATTGGAGAGGAGGTCTCCCATGGACTCCCGGTCCCGGTATCTCCGCGAAGGCATCGTCGCCGGTCTCATCGGAGCGGCCATCGTCGCCGCCTGGTTCCTCATCTACGACGCCGCGCGCGGGCAGCCGCTCCGCACGCCGGCCATGCTCGGCGCGGCGGCGTTCCAGGGTCTGCGCGACCCGTCGGCCGTCACCGTCACGCCGGGGCTGGTCGCGCAGTACACCGTGCTCCACGGCGTGATCTTCGCGCTCTTCGGCGTCCTGATCGCCTACCTGATCGTGTCGGCGCAGAGCCAGCCGAGCCGGTTGCTCATGGTGTTCATCGCGCTCATGTCCTTCGAGGTCGCCTTCCTCGCCATGCTGACGTGGTGGGCTCATCCGGTCGTCACCGCGCTCGGATGGTGGGCGATCCTTCTCGCGAACGCGCTCGCGGCGGGGGGCATGCTCGTCTACTTCTTCGTGGGGTACCGTTCGCTCGGCCGGACGCTGCTCGGCCCCTGGACCCGCATCGCCCGCGAGGGCCTCGTCTCCGGCCTCCTCGGCGCGGCCGCCGTCGCGGTGTGGTTTCTCGCGTACGACATCGCGGCGGGTGTGCCGCTGCGGACCCCGGCGCTCCTCGACGCGGCCATCTTCCACGGGCTCCGCGACGCATCGGCGCTCGTCATCAGCCTGCCGCGGGTGGCCGAGTACACGGCCGTCCACGGCATGGCCTTCGTCCTCTTCGGATGGATCGCGGCCGCACTGCTCGCGCTGGCCGACAGAGAGCCGCGCGTGCTCTTCGTCTTCATCATGCTCTTCTGCTGCTTCGAGGTCTTCACCTTCGCCATGATCTTGACGCTGGCGCACTGGCTGCTCGAGACCATCGCCTGGTGGACGATCCTCGCGGGCAACCTCCTGGCGGCTGGGGTGATGCTCGGTTACTTCTTGCGCGGGCACCGCGTGACCTGGCGGGAGTTCCTGCACGCCGAACTGTGAGGCAGGGCTGTGGTAAGCTCGCCGCGGCCAGCAACCGCTGAAGAAATCCCACGCTGCTCAAAAAGGTCCAGATGCGAGGCGGCGAGCGCCGCGGCCCCCCGAGGCGTACTTTCTGTACGTTGACGGGTGCCGCAAGCTCGCCCCAATGCGCTTTCAGCTACATGGGCAGATGGGCCGTTATCGGCGGCCTGCCTGCGCGAGGAGACGAGCGTGACCACCGAGACCTACGACTGGGACGCGATCATCAGCGGGCTGAACCAGTACCTGCGGCTGCGGAGCATCCCGATCGGGATGAAGCTCTTCGAGCGCGTGGTCGATATGGAGGCCATTCCCAAGATCAGGCGGCCGAAGGCCAAGCACACGACGGACCAGGTGGTCGCGCAGGCGCGCCAGCTCGGATGGACCGTCGGCGTCACCATGGAGGACTTGGTCGGCGCGCAGTGCGGCGCGGTCATCGGGCTGCATCCCCAGAACGAAGAGTGGCTCTCGGGCCATCGCATGGCGGGCGTGTGGTTCAAGACGCAGGAAGACGCGAGCCTCCACCAGCACGCCATGGACTGCGTCCCTTTCGGTCGCTACGCCGCGATGGCCGTGGCGCCGCTCGCCTCGGGCAGGCTCGACCCGCCCGACATCTGCCTGCTCTACGGAACGCCGGGACAGATGATCTTCATGATCAACGGGCTTCAGTGGTCGGGCTACAAGAAGATGGCCTTCACGTCGGTCGGTGAGTCGGCCTGCGCGGACTCGTGGGGCAAGGCGCTCAAGACCGGCGAGCCCGCGCTGACCATCCCGTGCTACGCCGAGCGGCGCTACGGCGGCGTCGCCGACGACGAGCTCTTGATGGCGTTGCCGCCGCGCTTCCTGCCCAAGATGCTCGACGGCTTGGAGGCGCTGTCGAAGAACGGCCTCCGCTATCCGGTCCCGCCCTACGGCATCCAGGGCGACGCCTCCGCCGGGTTGGCCGTTTCCTACTCCGACAAAGACAAGAAGAAGGCCTAGCAGCCCGTGGCAAAAGCCGCGGCCGTGAATCTCTCAACGGGAGGCTTCCATGCGACAGATCGCCTTGATGTTCGGCGCGGCCATGATCCTAGGCGCAGCGGCGGGCGCGATCGGGGTCCGAGCCCTGAGCGCCCAGCAGGAAGCGGAGAAGCGGACGGTTCTCGTCACCACGGACTTGGTCGGCATTGAAGGGTACGAAGTGCGTATCTGGCGCACCGACATCGGGCCGGGCGTCATAGGGGGGAAACACTATCACGCGGGAACAGAGTGCAATTACGTCCTGGAAGGCTCGTTGATCCTGGAGAAAGAGGGAGAAGCACCGGTCAGCCTGAAGGCTGGTGACGCCCACTGCGCGCGGCCCCGGCAAGTGCTCGTTCCCCGGAATGCCAGTCAGACTGCACCGTATAAGAGCGTCGTCTTCATGATCGCCCCGAAGGGTCAGCCGCTGGCCGTCCCGGTGAAGTAGCGCGGCACTTTCACCACGGGCTGCCAAGGTCGCCTGTCGATTCACCGGGCGGGGCTGGGGGGTGCCCTCCCGGGACCACACTGAGTCGCGGGCGCTTTGCGGCGTCTCGGTGCCTCCCGCCCCCACCCGGCGAATTGCCGACACGGAAGCCGCGCTAGAACTGGAGCTTGTCTCCTGGGCTGATGGGGAAGACTTGCGTGGTCGTTTGGCCGAGGGCGGCCTGGTATTCCTGGGGCGTGCCCTTGAGGACAGGGAAGGTGCCGTAGTGGATCGGGATGGCGTACTTCGGCTTGAGCATCTGGTTCGTCGCGTACGCCGCGTCCTTCGGGTCCATCACGAAGTGCCCGCCGATCGGGATCATGATGAGGTCGGGCTTGTAGTACTCGCCGATGAGCCGCCTGTCGCCGAACAATCCCGTGTCGCCCATGTGGTGGAGCTTGAAGCCGTTCTCCATCTCCACGATGAAGCCCGCGGGCTCGCCGCCGGGATAGGTCGTGGTCTTTTTCGTGTTCGGATCGGTGACCGTCACTTCGGAGGAATGCTCGGCGTGCGTCTGGGTGATGGTGATCTGTGGTCCCGCCGGCTGCACCTTGCCGCCCTTGCCGAAGCGGACGGCCTTCTCCGGTGGCACCCAACCCAGCTCCACGATGGTCTGCATGAGTCCGGCGGGCCCCAGCACGGTCGCGCCGGTGCGCTTGGCCAGCTCTGCCACGTCGCCCGTGTGGTCGCCGTGACCGTGCGTCACGAGGATCACGTCCACCTTGCCGATCGCATCGAGGTTCTTGTAGGCGACGGGCGTCTTTGGGTTGTTCACCATGAACGGATCGATGACGATCACCTTCCCGGTGAGCGTGGTGATCCTGGTCGTCGCCTACCCAAGCCAGTGAACCTCGATCTTGCTGGTCTGCGCCCACACAGGCTCGGCGGCAAGGCTGAAGGTGAGGGCTCCCGCGCCGAGCTTGAGGAAGTCGCGCCGCTCCATGTCCATGGTGTTCCCTCCTGGGGATTAGGCCGGCTTGATGGTGTCGCCGACTCGGATGAGGCCGTCGGTGAGGATCCGGGCGCGCAGGCCTCCTCGGTGAAGGAGGGCGGTCATCGCGCCGGCCTGGGTCAGGCCGTCGAGGTACTTGCATGGCTCGCAGAGGCGCGTCCCGAGCATTCGCACAGTGCCGACCTGGAACTCGCGGCCGACGAGGTGGTTGAGCGGCACACCTAAAGTGGCGACGTTGCGGCGGCTCTCGGCCGCGGAGAGCTTGATGCCGAGGGCGCCGAGCGCCTCGAGCGTCTCGGTCTCGATCAGCGTCAGCTCGCGCCCGCCCGGGCCGGGTGTCTTCGAGTAGTACCCGATACCGAGGGCGTAGCGGTCGCCCTCGAGGCCGCGGCCGGCGACGGCGCGCGCCTCCGGCACCGTCTCCATCGGCTGCCCCGCCGCGGGCGAGATGTGGATCGACACGACCGAGCCCTGCCACATGGCCGCCATGCTAAGTGACGCGGCGCCATGAATCAAGGGGACGCCCCGGCTGATCAGCCGCGCTTGACGAGCGGCGTGATGCGCGAGAGGACCACGGCCACGGCCGCGCCGGAGCAGGTCAGCGCCAGCCATGGCCACCGATAAGTGCCGAAAGTCTCGAGCGCGAAGCCGAACAGCGCCGGGCCCACCAGGATGCCGCTCCACGCACAGGTGACCGCGACGCCGGTGAGCAGCCCGGCATAGCGTCGGCCGCCCACCTCGGCGGCGAGCGCCAGATAGAGGCCCGTCCAGCCGAAGGCGCCGGCGCCGAGGACGAAGGTGACGAGCGCGGCGATGGCCCCTGGCAGCGGGAGCCCAAGGGCGAAGACCAGGCAGGCCGCGGCGCCGATGCTCGCGTTGATGATGAGGCAGGGACGGCGGCGCCCGCCGAAGAGCCGGTCACTGACGGCGCCCCACGCCAGTCGCGAGACGGTGCCGCCCGCCTGGGCCGCCGCCAGCAGGCTGCCCGCGGCGACCACGCCGTAGCCGAGCCTGTCGCGGGCGTAGAGGGCGAAGTAGGCGAGCACGGACGACTGCGTCAGCGCCATCGTGAAGCCGGAGAACAGCAGGACGACGAAGGAGCGGTTACGCAGGAATCCGCCGACCTCGGCGAAGCGCGGCGGGTACTCGATGGCGGGCTGCGCGGCGGTGCCCGGGCCCCGGCCGCTCAGCAGTCCTGCCGTCGCCCCAAGGGCGGCACAGCCCCCGGCGACGGCGAACGCGGCCTGCCAGCCCCAGCGGAGCGCGACCGCCGGCAGGGTGAAGGCTGCGAACATGCCCCCCAGGGTCAGGCCGGTCTGCTTGATGCCCATGGCGACGCCCCGCTCGCGCACGGGGAAGCGCTCGATGATGGCCTTGCCCGTGGTCGGGTTGACGACGGAGAAGCCGACACCCGCTCCAAAGAGGCAGGCCAGCAGCACGGTGAAGCGCGGCGCCTCACCCGCCAGCGCGATCATGGCCGCCTCGAGGAGAAGCCCGGCCGCCAGGGTCGCGCGGACTCCCAGGCGGTCCGTAATCCAGCCCGCGGGCATGGACATGAGCACGCCGCCCAGGTAGATCGCCGGCACGAGGAGCCCGATCTGCGCGCGCGTCAGGTCGAGCGCGTCGAGCAGCACGGGGGCGAGCGGGGCGACGGCGAGGGCGGCGGCGGCGCTCAACGCGTGCGCGCCGGTCAGGAGCAGGAGGATGGCCCAGCGGGAGCGCTTCACAGGAGTCCCTCGAACGAGTACACTGCCCCACACGTTTAGCACAGCCGTCACACCGGAGGAGGGTCCAACGTGTGGGCGCATTCGACCTGAAGGGGCGGGTGGCGGTGGTCACGGGCGGCAATGGCGGCATCGGTCTCGGCATGGGACGCGGGCTCGCGGAAGCAGGCGCGGCCGTCGTGGTGGCGGCGCGCAATCGCGAGAAGAGCGGGCGGGCCGTGGCCGAGCTGCGCGGGCTCGGAGCCGAGGCGGAGGCCATCGAGGTGGACGTGGCCGACGAGGCCTCGGTCGCCGCGCTCGTCAAGGCGACCATCGCGCGCTTCGGCAGGCTCGACGTCCTCGTCAACAACGCCGGCATGAACATTCGCAAGCCCGTCGAGAGCCTGGCGCTCGCCGAGTGGCGCAAGGTCATCGACGTCAACCTGACCAGCGCCTTCCTCGCGAGCCGCGCCTGTCACCCGGTCATGAAGAAGCAGGGCGGCGGCAAGGTCATCAACATCGGATCCATGATGTCGATCTTCGGCGCCTCGTTCGCGCCCGCCTACGCGGCCTCCAAGGGCGGCATGGTCCAGCTCACGAAGGCCATGGCCGTTGGGTGGGCCGCCGACAACATTCAGGTCAACGCCGTGCTGCCGGGCTGGATCGACACGGAGCTCACGCAGCGGGCGCGGCAGCAGATCGAGGGGCTGCACGAGAGCGTGCTCAGGCGCACGCCGGCGAAGCGATGGGGCGTCGAGCAGGACATGGCCGGCGTGGCCGTGTTTCTCGCCAGCTCCGCGTCCGATTTCATCACGGGTGCGGCCATCACGGTCGACGGCGGCTACTCCATCCAGGGCTGATGGGGTAAACTTTGAAAGGAATGATCCGCCCGGTTGGTTTGTCGCTCTGCCTCGCGATGGTCTTCGCCGGCTGCGCGTCCGCGCCCGCAATCGAGCGGAATGCGACGCGCCCCCCGTCGGGCGCCGCCCTCCGGTTCGGGGTGGACACGTTCGCATTCCGCAATGACATCCGCTGGAAGAATCCGGGCAAGACCGACATGTACGCCAACTACTGTTTCGTCATGGCGCGCGGGGTCACCCAGTTCCACCGGTTCGCGCGCTTCGCCCCGGAGCTGCCGCGCGTGGAGCCTGACGTCTACACCGGGCTCGTGAGAGAGGTGATCGCGCGGGCCCCGTGGGAGGACCCGCTGCCTGCCGCGGAACGGATCGTGATTCCCGGCTATGCCTCGCTCCACGAGTTCTCCGCGGCCCAGGAGCCGGCCGTGAAGGCGGGGCTTGGCGGGTTCGTGTGGACGTTCATCCAATGGACCAACTGGCGCGTGGCCTTCCCGGTGACGGCGGGGCAGCAGGAGCGCGTGGCGCGCGAGACCCTGGCCGAGCTGGACGCGGGGCGAATGGTTCAGCTCCTCGTGACGAACCTGCCCAAGGTCGAGCTGAACCATACGGTCATCGCCTACGACTACCGGATCTACGAGGGCCGGTTCCTCGAGTTCATCGTGTACGACCCCAACGAGCCCGAGGCGCCGGGCCGGGTCGCCTTCGATCGGGCCGAGCGCACCTTCTTCGCCTCCGGCGTCTACGACACGGAACCTGGCACGATCCGCGCCTTCCGCATGTATTATTCCCCCTTCCTTTAACATGACCGAGCGCATCTCCATCGTGGCCGCCGGTGTGGTGACACCCATCGGCCAGGACCTCGACACCTTCTGGACCGGGCTCGTGACCGGTACCGATGGCATCTCGGCCATCGAGCGCTTTGCCGTCGACGATCTCCGCGTGGGGCGCGGCGGCGAGATCAAGAAGCTCACCCGCTCGGTGGACTGGCGGCGCGTCCCCGATTGCCGCGCGACGCGCCTGCTGGTCTCGGCCGCCGACGACCTCTGCGCCCAGGCCGGCGGGCGGCCGCTGGACGTCGAGCCCGAACGGCTCGCGATCGTCGTGGGCACGGCGCTCGGGGGGGTGGAAGAGGGCGAGCGCGCCCTGCGCGGCGGATCGGCGAGGCGCCTGCGGAGCGCGCTCTACGACGCGCCCGCGCACCGGCTCGCGCGATGGCTGGGCGCTCGCGGTCCCGCGGTGACGGTCGCGACGGCGTGCGCCTCGGGCGCCACCGCGCTCGGGATCGGGGCCGAGATGCTCCGCCGTGGCGAGGCCGACGCCGTCGTCGCCGGCGGCTACGACATCCTCTGCCGCTTCGTGATGCGCGGCTTCGACGGCCTTCGCGCGCTCACGCGTGAGCGCGTGCGGCCCTTCGACCGGCGCCGCAGCGGGCTCCTGCTGGGCGAGGCGGCGGGGCTGCTCCTGCTTCGGCGCGAGCGGGAGGCCGGCGCCGGACGGCTCGGCACGCTCCTGGGCTACGGCAGCGCCAGCGACGCCGCCCACGTCGCGGCGCCCGACCCGCACGGCCGCGGCATCGAGCGCGCCATGCTGAGGGCGCTCGTGGACGCCGGCGTCGCGCCGGGCGAGATCGACTTCGTCAGCGCCCACGGCACCGCGACGCAGCTCAACGATCCCATCGAAGCCGCCGCGCTTCGCCGCGTGCTCGGGCCTCGCGGCGGTGCGGTGCCCGTCAACTCGATCAAGGGCGCGCTCGGCCACACCATGGGCGCCGCGGCGGCTCTCGAAGCCATCGTCTGCCTCCTCGCCGGGCGCCGCGGCCAGGTGCCGGCCACGCTCGGGCTCGAGGAGCGCGACCCGGCCTGCGACCTCGACTGCGTCCAGGGCACGGCGCGCGCCCTGCGGCCGCGCGTGAGCCTGTCCACGTCGCTCGGCTTCGGCGGCTGCAATGCCGCCCTCGTGATCGGGAGCGTCTGATGCGCGCTCCGGCGATCCGGGCCATTGGGCTCCTCTCGGGCTGGGGACGGGGAGCCGCGGCCGTGCCCGCAAACGCCGAGAGGGCCGCCGGGGGACGCGCCGTCCTGACGCTCGAGCGGCCCGTTCTCGACCCGGAGCGCTTCCGGCGCTCGCGGCGGGAAACTCTCGTGGGGGTTGCGGCCGTGGGCGCCATGCTGGAAGATGCGGGGGTAGGGTCAGAGGCCATCGCGGGAGAGCGGACGGCGTTCCTCTTCGTGACCGCCGCCGCGTACGCGGGCTCCAACCGCGAGTTCATCGAGGCGCGGGGCGGCAGCGTGTACTTTCCCTACACGGCGCCGGCGGCGCTGGTGGCCGAGGTCGCCATCGAGTTCGGGCTCACGGGGCCGTACGAGATCTTGATCGGCGGGGCCCCGGCGACGATGCGGGCGGTCCTGCGCGCGGCGGCGCTGCTGGATTCGGGAGCCTGCGATCGCGCGCTGGTCCTGGCCGTCGACGTCTTCGAGGAGTGCGCGGATCTGTTCGAGCGCGGCAGAGGGCGGCTCGCGCGCCCGCTCGTGGAGGCGGCCGGCTGCCTGTGGCTCGAGCCCGGCGAGGGAACGCTCAGCCTCCGTCACCAGCGCGGCGGCACGCGCCTGGCGGACAGCGCGCGGGAGCGCCTGGGCGAGATGCTGGCCTGCGAGCCCGTCGCGGCACTGGCGCTCGCGCGCGACAGCGGCGCCCGGGGACCGCTGAGCGTGCACGGCGCCTGGCGCGGCGAGACGGCGCGGGTCGCGTGGAGCCGGAGCCCATACCCGGCGCGGGCCGAGGGGAGGCGCATCGCATGACGCAGAAGGAGGTCCTGGACGAGCTCAAGGCGCTGATCGTCGAGCGCCTCAAGTTCGATCCAAGCCGCGCGGCCGAGATGACGCTCGAGACCACGCTGCCCAGGGGCGTCGAGGGCTCGCTCGGCCTCGATTCACTGGATTTCATCGAGCTCTCCGTCGCCATGGAAGAGCGCTTCGGCATCGTCATCGACGAGGCCGAGAGCCTGGCCGATGACTTCCACTCCCTCAACACCCTCTCCCGCTTCGTCCTCTCGAAGGTGAAATGACCCGCGTTGTCGTCAGCGGTCTGGGCGTCGTCAGCCCCTACGGCGCCGGCGTCAAGACGTTCTGGGCAGGACTTTCCACCGGCGAGTGCGCCATCCGCCCGCTGACCGTCATCGACACGGAAGGCTTCCGGTCACGGATCGCCGCGGAGGTGCCCGCCGCCGTCATCGGCAGCCTCGGCGTCTCGGGCCGGCGCTCGCGCGCCGACCGCCTGGCCCTGGCCGCGGCCCGCGAAGCCCTGGCCGACGCCGATCTCGCGCGGTGCGATCGGACGGACATGGCGCTCATCGTCGGTGCCGTGGGTGGCGGCATGCTCGAGGGGGAGACGTGGTACTTGGACGAGACGCTTCACCGGGCGCCTTCGCTGAAGATCGGCGCGCTTCGCTCGATCCTGCCCGCGAGTCACGCCGAGGTACTCGGCTGGCGGCTCGGCCTCGGCGGGCCCAGGGAAACCGTGGTCATGGCCTGTGCCTCCGGCGCGGCTTCCATCGCCTTCGGCGCCGACCTCATTCGCTCCGGTGCGACTCCGCTGGCGCTCGCGGGGGGCGTGGACGCCATCACGCGCATCTGCTTCATGGGCTTCAACGCGCTCAAGCTGCTCGACCCCGATCCGTGCCGGCCCTTCGACCGCGGACGGCGCGGCATGTCCATCGGCGAAGCAGCCGCTTTCGTCGTGCTCGAGGACGCCCTACACTGCCGCCGTCGTGGCGCGCGCGCGCTCGGCCAACTGCTCGGCGCCGGCGTCACGACGGACGCCCACCACGTCACGGCACCGCACCCCGAGGGCGAGGGGATGATCCGCGCCATGATCCTGGCCCTCGCCGCGGCCGGGCGAGAGCCGGGCGACATCGGCTACGTCAACGCGCACGGCACGGGGACGCCGCAGAACGACCGTGTCGAGGCCCTGGCCATGGCGCGCGTGTTCGGGGAGGGCCGGGTGCTGGTGAGCTCGACCAAGTCCCTCGTCGGTCACACCATGGCAGCGGCGGGCAGCGTGGAGGCGGCGGCGACGCTCTTGGCACTCCAGCACGGGCTCATCCCGCCCACGGCCAACCTGCGCGATCCGGACCCGGACGTGCCCTTCGACTGCGTCGCCCGGACGGCGCGCCCCGCCGAGGTGGAAGCCGCGCTGTCCAACTCCTTCGGCTTCGGCGGCCAGAACGTGAGCCTGATCTTCGGCCGATGATGTCCGGACGCCGGGTGGTGATCACGGGGATGGGCTCGGTCAGCGCGGCCGGGGCGGGCGGCACACCGGCGGTGGCCGATGCCCTCCTGCGGCGCCCGGCCACCATCGCGCCGCTCACCGCCTTCGCTCTCGATGGGTGCGCAAGCCGCCTCGCTGCCGAGGTCGAGGAGGCGCGCTTCATGACGCTGCTCGACCCCGACAGCGTGCGCCGGCTCTCGCGCATCTGCCGCATGACCCTGGCCGCCTGCCGCGCCGCCGTCCAGGATGCCGGGCTCCAGGGCGGCGCGCGTCTGGGACTCGTCGTGGGCAGCGAGCACGGAGACTTCCGCTCCGGCGCGGAGTTTGTCGACGGCTTTCTCCGCCGCGGGCCGGCGGGGCTCTCGCCCCTGACATTCCCGAGCACGGTGATGAACAGCATGGCGGCGGTGGCGGGCATCGCCATCGACGCCAAGGCGGCCTTGGTGACGCTCAACCAGGCGACGGTGGCCGGTGACCTGGCCGTGGCGCGGGCGACCGCGCTCATCGCCGACGGCCGGGCGGACGCCGTGATCGCCGGCGGCGTGGACGAGATCTTCAGCGACGTCTACCGGAACCTGGCACGCCTGGGCGCGCTGTCCCCGATGGGCAGCGGCGCTCCTGAGGGCTGCCGGCCCTTTGCTCACGACCACAACGGGCCCGTGCTGGGCGAAGGCGCCAGCTTTGTCGTGCTCGAGGAGCGGGAGGCGGCGCGGGCGCGCGGCGCCGCCATCCATGCCGAAATCCTGGGTGCCGCCTGGGGTGCCATCCCCGTGGCTCCGCACACGGCCCCGGCCCACCGGCGCGACGCGCGGGCCATCGCGCGACGCGCGATGGACCAGGCGGGCGTCGAGGCGATATCCCTCGCGCGGTGCTACGGCGCGGGCAACGGTGATCCGGCGCTCGATGAGTGGGAACTCCGGCTGTTGGAGGCCGACGGCGTACGGGATCCGGTGTCGCTGGCGCCGCTCTTCGGCCAGCACGGCGGTCTCGGCGCCCTCCGGGTCGCCGCCGCCGCGCTCGACGCGCGGGCGGGGCACGCGCCCGCGCTCGTGCACGGCCTGGCGCGCGGCGGCTGCCGCACGGCTCTCGTGATCGGGCAGGCGGCATGAGCGACCACATCGCCGTCATCCCGGTCTTCAACGAGGCCCCGACGATCGGCGATCTCGTGGCGCGCGTGGCGTGTCATGGCCCCGTCCTCGTGGTCGACGACGGCTCCTCCGACGGCAGCGCCGGCGCGGCCGCGGCGGCCGGCGCTGCCGTCATCCACACGGGCCACCGCCGCGGCAAGGGCGTGGCACTGCGCCTGGGTTTCGCCGAGGCGCTTCGCCGCGGCGCCGAGCGCGTCCTCACCCTCGACGGCGACGGGCAGCACGCCGCCGAGGACATCCCACGGCTTCTCGCGGCGTCCGCGGCCCTGCCTGGAGCGCTCGTCATCGGCTGCCGGCTCGCCGACGGCGGCGCCTCCATGGAGCCCGCGCGCCTCGGCGCGCTGCGCGTCGCCGGATTCTTCATCAACTGGCTGACCGGGCAGCACGTCGCCGACACGCAGTCGGGCTTCCGCGTCTACCCGCGGGCGCTGCTCGAGGCGGTGACACCCCGGCGCGGCGGCTTCGTGCTCGAGAGCGAGATGCTGGTGCGGGCCGCCGTCGCCGGGTTCACCGTGCACGAGGTGCCGGTCACGCCGGGGCTCGGAGCCGGGCGGCCGAGCCGCTTCCGGCCGCTCCGCGACGGCACCGCCGTGACGGCGTACCTCATTGCCCGCGGGATCGGGCGCTGGCTGCGCGATCTGCGGATCGTCGTGGCGGCGCTCCTCCAGCCCTTCACCCCCGCGCGATTCACGCAGCGTCATCGCGAGATGCACCGCTTCGCGGCGCCGTATCGCTACAACTACGGCGCCTATGGGATGGCGATGGGAGCCTTCGTGCTCGACCGGATCGCCCAGACCTGGCGCGACTGGTGGATGGACCCGCGGGCGCGCGTCATGCGCCGTGCGGCCCTGGCGACGATGGCGCTGCCCGTGCTGGCGGCGACGGCGGCGCTCCAGGGGACGCTGGGGCTCGGACGCCGGCGGGCTCCCGATCTCATCTCGCCGGTCGTACGGTGGGGGTACTCGCAGGAACGGCTGGCCGCCTCCCTGCCCGGCGGCCCACGGCCCGAGACACCGCCGGCCGACTACGACGTCGTCGTCGTGGGCGGCGGCCCCGCCGGCTCGACCGCCGCGACCTTCCTCGCCCGCGGAGGCCTGCGCGTGGCGGTGGCGGAGCGAGAGGTCTTCCCCCGCTTCCACGTGGGCGAGTCGCTCTTGCCGGCCAACCTGCCGCTCCTCGACCGGCTCGGCGTTCGCGAGCGGATCGAGCGCCAGGGCTTTCTCATCAAGCACGGGGCAGCCTTCCACGACCAGGAGTCCGGTCTCGAGTACCGCTTCTACTTCCGCGAAGGCAACCCGTGGCCCCACTACAGCTACGAGGTGCCGCGGGCCGAGTTCGATCAGCTCCTGCTCGAGCACGCCGCCAAGGAGCCCGGCGTGAGCGTGCTGCAGCCGGCCAGCGTGGAACGGGTCGAGTTCGACACCGACGGAGCCACGGTCGGGATCCGCGAAGGGGGCGAGACGCGGACCCTTCGCGCGCGCTTCGTCGTGGACGCCAGCGGCCGCGACGGCTTCCTCGCCGCGCGCCGCGTGGGCCGGCGCGAGCCCATCCCGGGGCTCGGCAAGGTTGCCCTCTTCGCCCACTACGAAGGGGCGCTGCGCTGGCAGGGGCGCGACGAGGGCATGATCCGCCTCTACGTCTTCGAGGGAGGGTGGTTCTGGTGGATCCCGTTCAGCGGCGATCTCACGAGCATCGGCTGCGTGCTGCACGCCCGGACGGCGCGCGGCCGGGAGGGCTCCATCGAGGCGCTGTTCGACGACATGGTCTCCCGCTGCCAGCGCGTCGCGGACGGCCTCAGGGACGCCAGGCGGGTCACGCCGGTGCGCAGCGCCGCCAACTTCTCCTACAGCACGCACCCGGTGGCAGGCGACCGCTTCGTCTGTGTCGGCGACACGCTGGCCTTCGTGGACCCCATCTTCTCGTCCGGCGTCTACATCGCGATGCAGACGGCCGAGATGGCGGCGGCGGAGATCCTCGCCGCCTTCGCCGAGCGCCGCTTCGAGGCGCGGCGCTTCAACGCGTACGCGCGGCGCGCCCGTCGTGGCGTCGGCCCGTTCGTGCGCTTCATCCGCCGCTACTACGAGCCCGCTTTCCTCGAAGTGTTCCTCCAGCCGCGCAACAGGCTGGGGGTTCTCGACGGCGTCCTCGGCGTCCTGGCGGGCGGCGCCTTTCTGCGCATGCGGCTCCGCATGAAATGCTCGCTCGCGGTCTTCTTCCTCCTCGTGCGCGCCAACCGCTGGGTGCGCCGCTGGCGCGGCCGGCCCGTGGAGTCGAGGCTCAACTGGTGAAGCTCCGGGAGTTCCTGCCTCGCGGCTACGTGTTCACGGTCGTGGGCATCGCGGTCGGCGTGGCGGGGCTCGTGTCGCTGGGCGCCATGGCCGAGCGCATCACGCGCTTCATCGAGGGCGGCGACCGCTTCGTGCTGGGCCAGATCTCCGTCGCGGGCGAGGGGATGGGCATGGGCGCGGGCTTCACCGCCGGCGGGCTCCTCTCCGCGGCCAAGATCCGCGAGATCGCCGCCGTGCCCGGAGTCTCCGGCGTCCAGGCGCAGGTCATGCTGCCGCTCAACACGAGCACGTCGCACTTCATGACGCTGACCCAGGAGCTGATCATGGGCATGGACCTGAGCGTGCCCATCCCGAACCGCCACTATCGCGAATTGCCGGTCGCCTCCGGGCGGCCGCTCTCTCCGGGCGACCATCGGGTCGCGGTGCTGGGCGCGGACTTCGCGGCCTCGCGGGACCTTCGAGCCGGGACCTCGGTGCCTCTGGGCGGCCAGGACTTCGCCGTCGTCGGTATCCTCGCCAAGACCTTCACCGCGCCCGACCGCTTCGCGCTCGTCCCGATCGAGGACGCGCGCGAGCTCTGGCTGCGCCGCGACCCGCTCCTCGTCCAGGTCTTCGGCGCCGGCAGCCTCCGCCGCGGCGATCTCAACACGGGCGCGGCCGTCGGCTGGCGCGACGGCGAGGACCCCGACGCGCTGGCTCGCCGGATCATGGGGTCGGTGAGCGGTTTGAACGTCACGATCCCGGGCGAGCTGAGCCGCCTCCTGCGCCAGTCGACCGCGTTCTTTTCCGCGCTGCTGCTGGGCATCGGCGCCCTCGGGCTCCTCATCGGAGGCCTGTCGCTGGCGAACACGGTGACGGCGGCCGTCTTCGAGCGCATTCGCGACTTCGGCATCAAGCGGGCGCTGGGCGCCACGGACACGGATCTCCTCCGCGAGGTGCTGGGCGAGGGGCTCCGCGTGAGCCTCTGGGGCGGGGCGGCGGGCGTGCTGCTGGCCTGGAGCATCGGCACGGCGGTGGACGCGCGCGCGCTCCGCGACGGCCAGCAGCTCTTCCTCTTCTCCCCGCGCCTGCTCGCCTTCGCCCTCGTCTTTTCGCTCGCGCTGGGGGCGCTGGCGGCCGGCTACGCGACGCTCCGCATCGTGCGGCTGTCGCCCGCGGAGGCGATCCGGCGAGGATCTTGACGTCTCCAATGCTGAGGGCGACCGGTCTTTCCAAGACGTACGCTGGCCCGCACGGCACGCAGGTGCCGGTGCTCCACGGCATCGACCTCGAGGTCAAGGGTGGCGAGTTCGTCGCGGTCGTCGGAGCATCGGGCTCGGGCAAGTCCACCCTGCTGAACCTCCTGGGGCTGCTCGAGCCCGCGTCCGCCGGCGAGGTCTGGCTCGGCGAGGAGCGGGTGAGCCATGTCGGCCGCCGCGCCCAGGCGCGCGTGCGCGGGGGCTCCATCGGCTACGTCTTCCAGTCCTTCCTGCTGCTCTCCGGGCTGACCGCGCTCGACAACGTGCTGCTCGCCGCGCGCTACGTCGGCCGGGACCGCGCCCTGGCCCGGCGGGAGGCGCTGGCGCTCCTCGAGCGCATGGGCGTCGCACACCGCAAGGACCACTACCCGGCCCAGCTCTCGGGCGGGGAGCAGCAGCGGGTCGCGTACTGCCGGGCCGTGCTCAATCAGCCGCCGCTCGTGCTGGCCGACGAGCCGACCGGCAATCTCGACGACGAGCACGCGCGGGTGATCCTGGCCGAGCTCCGCGCCTCGACGGCGGAGCGCGGCGCCGCCGTGGTGCTCGTCACGCATCGACCCGAGGCGCAGGCCGGCGCCGATCGCGTCCTGCGGCTTCGCGACGGCCGGCTCGTCTAGCGCGGCACGATCCGCGTGACCGCCCTCCGCTCGCCGTGGGCCGTTGCCGGGCTGGCGGCGCTCCTCGCACTCCTCCTCCTGCTGCCCGGCCTCGGGGGAGCGCCCTTCGACGATCCGGGCGAGGGGCAGCACGCCGAGATCGCGCGCGAGGCCTGGGGCTCGGGCAATCTCCTCGACCTGCGCCTCAACGGCGTCCGCTACTTCGACAAGCCGCCGCTCTTGTACTGGCTGATCGCGCTCGACTTCCGCGCCTGGGGCCAGTCCGAGTGGGCGGCCCGGCTGCCGTCCGCCGCCGCCGCGGCGGCCGCCGCCGCGGCCACGGCGCTCCTGGGCGCTCGTCTCCTCGGCCCCGGCGCCGGGCTCCTCGCCGCCGCCGCGCTGCTCTCCTGCGCGCTCTTCGTCGTCTTCGGCCGCTACGTCCGCCCCGAAACGCTCTTCGTGGCCGCCATCCAATTCGGCCTGACGGGGCTGCTGCTGGGCGTGGCGGGCGAAGGACGGCGCGCCGGGCGCTGGGCCGTCGCGGGCTGCGCCGCGCTCGGCGCCGCGGCCCTCGCCAAGGACCCGCTCGGGCTCATCGGACCGCCGGCCGCCGTCGCCGCCGCGCTCGCGGCGTGTGGGCGATTGCGGCCCGTCCGCCGCTGGCTGCCGCCCGCGGGGCCGGCGCTCATGCTGGTGGTGGGCCTGGGCTGGTACGCGTGGAGCGCGCTCCGCCATCCGGGCTTTCTCTGGTACGTCGTCGTGGACAACCACCTCCTCAATGCGGTCGGGCTTCGCCGCTTCCCCGACGAAGACGTCCCGCTCGCGGCGCTCGAGTTCCTCTCCGTGGCCGCGCTCGGCGCCTTTCCGTGGATCATTCCCGCCGGCCTCATGGTCGTCTCGCTGATCCGCGGGCAGGCCTGGCGTGATCCCGCGGAGACGCCCTGGGTCGCTCTCGCCCTGTGGCTGGTGGGGCTCTGGGGACTCTTCACGCTGTCGGTCTTCAAGCTGCCCCACTACGGTCTGCCGGCCTACCCGGCCGTGGCGCTGCTCGCCGCGCGCTGGTGGACCGAGCGCGCGGAGCGCAGCCGGGGCCCGGCGCTTGCCCACGCGGCGCTCCTCGCGCTCGTCGCCGCGGGGCTCGGGCTGGCAGCCGCCGGCGAGGGCCGGGGCTTCGTGGACACGGTTTTCTCCGCCACGGACACCTACACGCGAAAACAATTCGCGGGCGCCCAGGCCTCTCCGCTGCCGCCCTGGTCCGCGCTCCGGCCGCTGGTGGCCCGAACAGCGTTGATCATGGCGGCGGGGGCGGCCGCCCTCGGGGTGATCGCGTGGCGCCGAGCCGGGCGCTTCGCGGGGGTCGTCGTGGCCGCCACCATGCTGGTCGTGATGCCGGCCGCGATCCGCGCGCTCGACCTCGTCGCCAGCGCCCGCGCCGTGACGGGCATGGCGGCCGAGGTCCGGCGCCTCGCGGAATCGGGCGCGCTGCTGGCCCACGAGGGGCCGCTCGAGAACTCGGGCGCGCTCGAGCTCTACTCCGGCCGTCGCCCCGTGCTTGTGGACGCGCGGCGCAGCGTGCTGGGCATCGGTGCGACCTTTCCCGATGCCGCGGGCGGCTTCTGGACGGCCGAGCAGCTCGCCACGGCGTGGCGTGAGGGCCGCCCCATCCTGCTCGTGACCCCGCGCGACCCGCGCCGCTCGCTGGTGGCGGGCCTGCCGCCGGAGCGCGTGCGGCTGCTTCGCGCCGACAATGGCCGCTGGCTCTATGCCTCCGTCCCGGCTCCCGCCTCGCGCTAACGGCTCGTTTTGCTATGCTGGGCGGGAGATGGCGGCCGACTACCTCCGCACCTTGTTCCTCCACCCGCCGTCTCCCGACGGCTTCGACGGCGGCGCCGGCTCGCGCTACCAGGCGAAGCGTGAGATCCGCTCGTTCTGGTACCCGACCTGGCTGGCCCAGCCGGCCGCGCTCGTGCCGGGCTCGAAGCTCGTCGACGCGCCCCCCGACGGGCTCACGCTCGACGACATCCGCCCGATGGCGCGGCGGTACGACCTCTGCGTCATGCACACGAGCACGCCGTCCTTCGCGGGCGACGCCACGATCGCCCTGGCCCTCAAGGCCGAGAACCCGCGCCTCCTAATCGGCATGGTGGGCGCAGCCGTGGCCGTGGCGCCGGACGCCTCGCTCGAGGCGGCCCCGGCGCTGGACTTCGTCGCGGGGAACGAGTTCGACTTCACGATCCAGGAAGTGGCCGAGGGGCGGGCTTTCCGCGACGTCCCGGGCCTCTCCTATCGCGTCAACGGGCACGTCGAGCACACGCCCGCCAGGCCGATCCTCGAGAACATGGATCGGCTGCCGTTCGTCACGCCGGTCTATCAGCGCGACCTCACGATCGAGCACTACGCGATCGGCTACCTCAGGCACCCGTACGTCTCGCTCTACACCGGGCGCGGCTGCCGCTCCCGGTGCACCTTCTGTTTGTGGCCTCAGACGGTCGGCGGCCAGCGGTACCGGACGCGGAGCGTCGGGCACGTGGCCGGGGAGATGGCGCTGGCCCAGCGGCTCTTCCCGCAGGTCAAGGAGTTTTTCTTCGACGACGACACCTTCACCGACGACCTGCCGCGGGCCGAGGCCATCGCGAAGCGCCTGGGCGCACTCGGCATGACGTGGTCGGTCAACGCCAAGGCCAACGTGCCGTACGACACGCTCAAGATCTTGAAGGACAACGGGCTGCGGCTTCTCCTGGTTGGCTACGAATCGGGCAACCAGCAGATCCTCAACAACATCAAGAAGGGTGTCCGCCTCGACGTCGCCCGCCGCTTCACGCGAGACTGCAAGGCGCTCGGCATCGCCATCCACGGCACCTTCATCCTGGGACTGCCCGGCGAGACCCGCGAGACCATCGAGCAGACGGTCCGCTTCGCCTGCGAGATCGACCCGGACACGATCCAGGTCTCGCTGGCGGCGCCGTACCCGGGCACGGCGCTCTATGACGAGGCGCAGCGAAACGGCTGGCTGGAGGCCGAGCGCCTCGTGGACGAAGCGGGGGTGCAGGTGAGCGCCATCGGCTACCCGCATCTGCCGCGCGCCGAGATCTACCGCTCGGTGGACGAGGTCTACCGGCGCTTCTACTTCCGCCCGCGGAAGATGATCTCGCTCGCCGCCGCGATGCTGCGCGACCGCGACGTCATGCGGCGGCGCCTCTCCGAGGGACGGGAGTTCCTCCGCTTCCTCCGCAAGCACCGCTCCGAAGCCCCGGTCAGTTAGCTCGTAGCAGGCCGCCGTGACCTGTTTGGCGATTTTCAATTCCTCTCCGCACCGAGCTCGTGTGTCAAACCTATCCTCGACCTTCCAAGTTGGATCCGCGGGCCCTATCTTGCCTGCTGATCCCGTGGCCGCGGCCGGATGGCCCTCAGGAGGCGAGAGGCGGTGTAGCCGATCATCATGGGCGAGGTGTTGCCCTGGGCCTGCAGCGTGAGGAGCCAGCCCTGCCACGTGAAGACCAGGAGGAAGCCCAGGGCCAGGAGGTAGAGGAGGATCTCCGGGGCGCGACCGATCCGCGTGCCGGCCAGGGCCTGGGGGATGAAGTCGATGGTGATATGCTCCCGGCTCCGCCAGATGGCCGCCGTCCCCAGGAAGACCTTGAGCACCCCTGTCTCAGCGCGCGCGGCGGCCGAGGGCGGAGAGCACCGCCCGCAGGGATGCCGTGATGATGTTCGGATGCGTGCCCACTCCCCAGCGGAGGTTGCCGGCGCCGTCGACCGTCTCGACGTAGGCGACCGCGCCGGCGTCGGCGCCCTGGCCCAGGGCGTGCTCCGCGTAGTCAACCACATCGAGTTCCACACCCAGTCCGCTCCGCAGCGCGTCCACGAAGGCGGCGATGGGGCCGTTGCCGGCGCCGGTGACGGTACGTGGGACGCCGTCCACGGCGATCTGCGCTACGATGCGGGCGCCATCGCTGCCGCCCACTGACGACAGCTCATGGCTCCGCAGCGCGTAGCGAGCCGGCTCCGGCAGATACTCGCGCTGGAACGCCTCCCACATGGCCGAGGGGCTGATCTCCGTCCCCGTGTCCTCGGTGATCGCCTGGATCGCCTTGGAGAACTCGATCTGCAGGCGGCGTGGCAGGTCGAAGCCGTGCTCGGCCTTCATGATGTAGGCGACGCCGCCCTTGCCCGACTGGCTGTTGACGCGGATGACGGCCTCGTACGTGCGGCCCACGTGCTTCGGATCGATGGGCAGGTACGGCACTTCCCACACCGCGTAGTCCCGCGGCAGGGCTTCCATGCCTTTCTTGATCGCGTCCTGGTGGGAGCCCGAGAACGCCGTGTAGACGAGGTCGCCCCCGTACGGGTGACGGGGATGGACGGGCAGGCGGTTGCAGTACTCGGCGACCCGGCGCACGGCGTCGATGTCGGAGATGTCGAGCTCGGGATCGACGCCCTGCGCGAACAGGTTCATGGCGAGCGTGACGATATCCACATTGCCGGTACGCTCGCCGTTGCCGAAGAGCGTGCCTTCCACCCGGTCGGCCCCGGCCATCACGCCGAGCTCGGCGGCCGCCACCGCGCACCCCCGGTCGTTGTGCGGGTGGAGCGAGAGGACGACGCGGTCACGGTGGGAGATGCGCCGGAGAAACCATTCGATGGTGTCGGCGTAGAGGTGCGGCGTGTACATCTCCACCGTCGCGGGCAGGTTCAAGACGATCTTCCTGTCGGCCGTCGGCTCGATGACGTCCATCACCGCGTCGCAGATCTCGACGGCGAACTCCACCTCGGTGCCCGTGTAGCTCTCGGGCGAGTACTCGTAGAGGACCTCGGTGCCCACCAGCGTCTCCTCGAGCTTCTTGCACAGCTTCGCCGCGTTGACGGCGATGTCGACGATCCCCGGCTTGTCGAGACGGAACACCACGCGCCGCTGGAGCGCGGACGTGGAATTGTAGAAGTGCACGATGGCGCGCCGGGCGCCCTGCAGGGCCTCGTACGTGCGCTCGATCAGCTCGGGGCGGCACTGCACCAGCACCTGGATGACGACGTCGTCCGGGATCAGGTCCTCCTCGATCAGGAGGCGCACGAAGTCGTGGTCGGGCTGGGAAGCCGACGGGAAGCCGACTTCGATCTCCTTGAAGCCCATCCGGACGAGGGTCTCGAACATGCGCCGCTTGCGCTCGGGATCCATCGGGTCGATCAGGGCCTGGTTGCCGTCGCGCAGGTCGACGGAGCACCAGCGGGGTGCCTTCACGAGCTTCCTGTCCGGCCAGGTGCGGTCACGCAGATCGAGCGGCACGAAGGGCTGGTACTTGTCGAAGGCCATCCGTTTCGGCGTCACAGATTTTGGCGGCATCTCGTCCCTCACGCAGGCTCGAGCACGAGCCGGAAAATAGAAAGCCTCCTGGCGACATCGTCGCAGGAGGCTCGGCGAACGCGGACATCCGCGCTCGCCGCTACATAAGCAGGAGACCCAGGAAAGACGTCATAACGCGGCTATCGTGCCAGAGAGCCACCCCCGTGTCAACCTGAACCGGCCCTGGACGCGGGCGTTCGAGCAGACGCCCGCGGCATGTGCGGCGGGCACCATGGCGAGGAGGACCGCGCTGGGTTGCGCCGCTGGAGACGAGATGGCGCGCCAGATGGCAGACGCCTACGACGTCAACGGGCACCGGGGGCGCGCGCCCACCGGGGCGCCGGCCGCACCGGCCTCGGGCGTAGGCACGAGGCACCGGACACCGCAAGTTCGCCTCGACTGCGTGATAGCATGTCGGCATGAAAGTGCTGGTCATCGACGCGATCGCGCGGGAGGGGATCGCCCATCTCGCCGAGCGCGGGTTCGAGGTCGAGCAGATCTCGTCCAAGATCCCGCGGGCGGAGCTCTTCGAGAAGGTCGCGGGGTACGAGGCCATCATCACGCGCTCGTCCACCACGGTGAACGCTGAGTTCCTCGGCCACGCGCGGCGCCTGCGCTTCCTCGGGCGGGCCGGCGTGGGCGTCGACAATATCGACGTCGAGGCCTGCTCCCGCCAGGGTGTGGTGGTCGCCAATGCCCCCTATGGCAATGTCGTGTCGGCCGCGGAGCACACGGTCGGCATGCTGCTGTCCCTCGTGCGCAAGATCCCGGCCGCCCACGAGGCGCTCAAGCGGCTCGAGTGGGACCGCGGCATCTACGGCTCCGAGCTCAGCCGCAAGACCGCGGGCGTGGTCGGCCTCGGCAAGGTCGGCTCGCGCGTGGCCGCGCGCCTCCGCGCTTTCGACATGGACGTGCTGGTCTACGACCCGTACATCCCCGAGAGCCGCGCGCGGGATCTGGGCGTGCGGCTGACCGATTTCCAGACGCTCCTCACCCAGGCCGACATCGTCACCGTGCACGTGCCGCTCTCGGACGAGACCGAAAACATGCTGGCGGCGGGGGAGATCGCGCTCATGAAGCGGGGCGCGCGCATCGTCAACTGCGCCCGCGGCGGCATCGTCAATGAGGCGGACCTCCTGGCCGCGCTCGAGTCGGGTCACGTCGCCGGAGCGGCTGTGGACGTCTGGAGCGAAGAGCCGCCGGTCTCGCCGCTCCTCACGCGACTGGTCCAGCACCCGCACGTGGTCGTGACGCCGCACCTGGGGGCGAACACGCAGGAGGCGCAGGTCAACGTCGCCGTGGACGTCGCGCGGCAGCTGGTGGCGTTCCGCGACGGCGAGCTGGTCGAGCACGCGGTCAACGTGCCGGTGGGCGACCGCGAGAGCATGGCCGCGATCCGGCCATTCGTGTCGCTGGCGGAGATCCTCGGTCGCTTCTGCCTCCAGCTCGAGAAGGACAATGTCGAGCGTGTCGAGGTGGACGTCGCGGGGCAGGTGGCCAGGCTGGACCCGGAGCTGATCGGTCGCGCCGTGCTGAGAGGCCTCCTCGACGGCGTCACCGTCCAGGCGGTCAACCTCGTGAATGCGCGTCTCGTGGCGGCGGAGCGCGGGCTCGAGGTCGTGATCCGGACCGACGAGGCCGCGCCGTCGGGCTACTCCAACCTCGTCACCGTCACCACCCAGGCCGGCACCGGGCGGAAGATCATCGCCGGCACCGTGTTCGACGGCGCGCCGAGGATCGTGCGGCTCCGGGACCTGCACATCGAGTTCATCCCCGAGGGGCACGTGCTCGTGCTCTCGTACGAGGACCGCCCGGGCATGGTCGGAAAAATCGGCTCCATCCTGGGCCGCCACAACGTCAATATCGCCTCCATGCACGTCGGCCGCCGGACGAAGCGCGGGCGCGCCATCGTCGTGCTCCTGCTGGACGAGGATGTCCCGTCCGAGGTCATGGAGGAAGTCTCGAAGGCGGTCGAGGCCGACTTCGCCCGCGTCATTCGGCTGGAAGCGTGATGCCGGCCTCGCCGAAGCCGGCGGCCCGAGCCGCATCCCGCACGAGCCGCGGCGCGCGCGCCTTCGAGCGGCGCCCGTGGGGGGGGTTCGAGATCCTCGAGGAAGGCGCGGGCTACAAGGTCAAGCGCCTCGTGGTCCAGCCGGGACACCGCATCAGCCTCCAGCGCCACCGGTTCCGAGGCGAGCACTGGGTGATCGTCGCCGGGGCTCCGCGCATCGTCATCTCGGGCAGGGCGCGGCGGCTCAAGCCCTGCGCCACCGTCGAGGTGCCCCGCGGCGCGTGGCACCGGATCGAAAACCCCGGCCGGCGCCCGGTCGTCATCATCGAGGTCCAACACGGGCTGCATCTCGAGGAAAGCGACATCATTCGTCGTCACGACGACTATGGCCGCGCAGGGCGCCGATAAGGGCCCATCTGCTTCGTTGGTGCCCTCGACCGCTCGCTCAACGTAGAGAGACTACGCCTCGCGAGCGGCCATCGGGCGCCGCCTCGCAGCTGGACCCTTCTCGGCGCCCTGCCCCTTGCCGATCAGCGCCCTGCAGCGGCACCTCAGCAAGAAAAAGTGTTGGGCCGAGGTGCTAGTCGACGTACTTCGAGATGCCGAGGTAGATGGCGGCCAGGCCGAGGTATTCGTGGAGGACGGCTTCGGCGTCGCGACGCTTCCACCACCAGCCGTCTGCGGGGAAGTCGTCGCCCTCCTTCGCGAGCGACACCAGGCCCTCGATGCCGCCTGCGGCTTCTCGCGTCCACACCAGCTTCACGCGTCTCGAGTGCTGGGGCGAGGTGACCAGGATGACCCGTCGCCAGCCCCGGGCCCGCGCCGCGTCGGCGACCAGCTTGAGCTCCGCCTCCGTGGTCTTGACCGGGACGGACAGGGCGACGATGGCCTCCGCCGGCACGCCGTACTTTTCGAGGACGAGGCGGGATTCACCCTGGTAGTCGAGGCGGCGCGCGCCGAGGGTGATGAGCTCGCGGACCCGATCGGGCGTGAAGTTGTTGGAGAGGACGACGAGGGGCGCCCAGCCCCGGCGGTAGAGTGCGGCGGCAGCGGCCTCGCGGTCGGGGATGCCGCCCGCCACGATGACGACGGCGTCAGAGGCTGCCAGCGTGTCCTCCACGACGAGGCCCCGGCCGACCAGGCGAAGCGCCGGCTGGACGACGGCCACAGCCAGGATCACCAGCGCTGCCGCGGTGAGGCCGGCGACGACGAGCCGGAGGCGTGCGCGGCGCGTCACCGCTCCAGCTCGACCAGGTACTCCTTGATCCTGCGGGCGTCCGGCGCGTCCGGCTTGAGCGCGAGGTACTTCCGGAATGCCTCTTTTGACTTCTCCGTCTCCTTGCTCTGGTAGTAGAGGAAGCCCATTTGCCGGAATGGTTCGGGGTAGGTGGGGTCGAGGGAGACCGCGCGGTCGTAGCCCTCGAGCGCCTGCGCCACCAGCGCGGGCTTGTCGGCGGGATTCCTGGCGCGCTGGGCCTTCAGCCTGTAGAGATCGCCATAGTAGAGATGGGTCGTCGGGTCCTTCGGCGCCAGCGGCAGCACGCGGTCGAGCTGGGCCTTGGCCAGCCCGAAGCGGCCGGCGCGGATGTCGAGAGCGGCGTTCTCGCGCACGACGGTGCGGGTGCGCATCGCGAACTCGTCCCTGTTCCGGACGCCGCCGGCCGCCTCCGCCTCCGGGTACTTCGTCTTCAGCACCTCCTGCGTATTGGCGATCCGCTCGTCGAGCCGCGGCTGGTTGCCGAAGAAGAAATTCTCGAGCTTGCTGCCGTCGCCGTGGTCGTCTTTGAGGAGCGCGAACACGCGCGGCGCCTCGCGCGGGTCGTAGCCGGCCTGGACCATGCGCTCCATCCCCTCGCGGTCGGCTTCGCGCTCCAGCTCACGCCCGAAGCCGTTGACAGACGCGATGAAGGCCAGCTGGAGGCCGAGCCCGAGGAAGATGTTCGACGTCGGCCGCAGCACCTCGGCCGAGACGTAGCTCCCCTTCGACGTCTGGCTGCCTGCCGCGATCGCAAGGGCCGTGAACCAGATGTGGTTGCTCTGCGCGTCGCGGCTGAACATGAGCGCGTGACGGTTCGTCACGTGCGTCAGCTCGTGGCCCAGGATCATGGACAGCTGCGCTTCGTTCTCGACGCGGCTCAGGAGCCCGGTATGGATGTACACCGTGCCGTTCGGCATGGCGAAGGCATTGAGCGTGGGGTCGCGGAAGACGGCGACGCGCGGGGCGGGGGCGCCGGCCTGCTGGGCCTCCGCGGGCACGAGCCTGGCCGCGACCCCGGCCAGGTACTCCTCGAGGAGAGGATCGTCGTAGGTCTTGCCGAGCTTGGCGAGCTTGTCCTCCTCCTCCTCGGCCTCGCTCCAGAGCTGCCGCTCGTCGGGCTCCGGGCGGAAGGTCTTGCCCTGGTAGCCCATGGGCGGGACATGGGTCGGGGAGCAGCCTGACAAGAGCGCCACGACCAGGGTCCAGGCCAAAAACTTTGTGGCCCGCCCCCACTGGTTGTAGGATGACTGCCAGGAGGTACTAGCCATGCATCGCATCCTTGCCCTGTCGCTCTGTCTGCTGGCCGCGACGGCGTGCGCGTCCAACCCGCCGCGCGTCCAGCGCAGCGAGTTCGAGGACATCCCCGTTCCGAAGGGTCTCACCGTCGACCTGAACAAGTCCACCATCATCGAGTCGCCGACGGTCAAGGCCGCCCGACTGTTCTACAAGGGGCGCGTCGAGATGGAAAGCCTGGCGGTGGCCTTCCGGACGACGCTCGAGGCCAACGGCTGGCGGAACCTCTCGGCCACGACAGCTTCCAACAAGGGCATCACCCAGATTTACGAGAAAACCGGCAGCTCGCTCCAGGTGCTGATCTACGAGGGCTGGTACAACACCTGGGTCGAGATGTCTGCCACGCGGGCCGTCTCTCCCAACGGCCAGCCGAAGTAGCCCGGGCGCGGCGCGCCGTCCGGCCCCCGGGTCCGGGCGGGCGGCTTCCGGGCGCGGCCCGGGTGTCACTGCTTTTTGATCGCCTTCTGCACCACCTGGATCAGCTGCTCCACGCCCTGCGTCTGCTTCCCCGTGAGGTGCACCCGGATTACCCGGCGTCCCGAGTCGCGCAGAGCCTGGAGGTCGCCCAGAGCCTGCGCGGCTTTGAGTGTGGAGAAGCCATAGCCCGCTCCGGGAATGGCCATGTCATCCTTGTCATCGCCCGTGAGCTGGATGAAGACGCCGTTGGGCGGGCCGCCCTTGTGCAGCTGCCCCGTCGAGTGCAGGTAGCGCGGGCCGAAGGCCACCGTGGTGGCGAGCTTGAGGCGGTCGCGCAGGAGCGTGCGGAGTTCCTGCAGCCGGCTCCACGTGTCCGCCGTGGGCGCCAGGTATGCCTGGAGCGCGATGTAGTCGCCCGCCTGGGCCTGCCCGAGGAAAGCCTGGAGCCCCTGCGAGACGCTGGCCGGCTTCTTGCCCGAGTTGGTCATGAGGACGACACCGTTTTCCTCCGCGTCGGCCGGCCACTCCGGCAGCTTCTTGCTCTTCTTCCACGCCCCGAGCAGCGACGCCGTGTTCTCCTTGGCGCGCGTGACGTCGGGCTCGTCGAAGGGGTTGACGCCCATCACGACGCCGGCGGCGGCGGTCGCGAGCTCCCAGCGGAAGAACTCCGCCCCGACCTCGAGCGGTTCCCGGAGCCCGATGCGGATCACCGGGTGGCCCGCGTCCTCGAGTGCGTTGAGCTCGGCGTCGTAGCTGGCGTCGCCCTCGAGCGTGACCGCCACGAAGACGCGGTCCCCGCCGTAGACCGCGGGCGGACCGAGGGGCTCGTCGTCCACGGGCACCAGACCCTTGCCGCCCTTGCCGAGCGACTCGGCGAGGAGCTGCTCGATCCAGGGGCCCAAGCCCCGGAGCTTGCGCGAGAGCACGAACGTCGCCTTGTCGCGGCCGGCCTTGGCGAGCCCCGCCAGCGCGGCGCCGAGCCGGACGGCGGCATTGTCCCGGGCGCCCACCGCGTTGCCGCAGGCCTCGACCATGGCATGGGCGCGGTCGAGCAGCGCCCGAATGTCGATGCCGATCAGCGCCGCGGGCACGAGGCCGAAAAAGGACAAGGCCGAGTAGCGCCCACCGATCGAAGCCGGGTTGAGGAAGGTGCGGCGGAAGCCCGACTCGGTCGCGAGCTTGTCCAGCGGCCGGCCGGGGTCGGTGATGGCGACGAAGTGGACACCGGCGCGCGGCACCGACGAGGCCTCGACCTGCCCGCGGAAGAACTGGTAGAGCGACAGGGTCTCGGTCGTGGTGCCGGATTTGGTGGCGACGACGAAGAGGGTGCGCGTGATGTTGAGGCGGTCGAGCGTGTGCTTGATCGCCGCCGGATCGGTCGAGTCGAGCAGCATGAGGTCGGGGAATCCCATCTTGGAGCCGAAGGTCAGGTTGAAGACATCGCCGCTGAGCGACGCGCCCCCCATGCCCAGCAGCACGACGTGCGTGAACTGCAGCCTCCGGACCTCGTCCGCGAAGGCTTTGATGTCGTCGGCGTGGCCGCGCATGATGGTCGGCGACGTCAGCCACCCGAGACGGTTGCGGATGGCCGCGGTCTCGCCCTTCCACAGGGATGCATCCTTGACCCAGAGACGGTCCAGGAAGTCCTGGCTCTCGAGGGCGTCCATGGTTTCCTGGACGGCCGGCAGCTTGAAAGCCTCGTCCGCCGGGCGCGCCTGCGCCGGAGCGGCGGCTGCCACCGGCTCCTCGATCCGGCTCGCCGTCGCGGGCTCCGGCTCCTCCGGCGTCTCGGCCGGGGCCTCCTCGAGCGCCCCGGCGATGGCCTCGGCCGGCACCTCCTCCCGCGTGTCGCGCGTGCCCGGAGCCGCCACGTGGGCGGCAGCGGGCCTGACCGTGGCCGCCGCCGGACGCTCCTGGCGCAACGGGCCCGGCGCCCGCGTCGGACCCCTCTCGAGCGGGACCAGGCCGACTTCGAGGAGCGAGATCTTGGAGACCTTGCGTACGAAACGCTCCTCGCCGGAGAAGGAAGCGGCTAGCCACGCCGAAGCGATCTCCACCGCGCGCGCCGCGTCCACCTCGCGGGCGCCCAGGCACAGGACGTTGGCGTCATCCTCCTCACGGGAGAGACGGGCTGCCTCCGCGTCGTGGCAGAGAGAGGCCCGCACGCCGCGGATCTTGTTCGCGGCGATGGAGGCGCCGGCGCCGCTGCCGCAGATCAGCACGCCCGCCTCCACGAAGCCGCGCAGCACGGCCTGCCCGACCGCGCGCGCATAGTCCGGATGGTCCACCGGGTCGGTGGAGAATGTGCCGAGGTCGAGGAGGTCGTGGCCGCTCGCTTCGAGCGCCGTCGCCACCTGCTCCTTCAGCAGGAAACCCGTGTCGTCACAGCCGATCGCGATTCGCATGGGTCGGGGTCTCGGGGCCCTATTCTCTCAAGATACGCATGGCCCCACAACGCTCACGTGCAGGCGCTCCCGGCAGGCTCTCAGCCGGCCCGACGGCCTGGATCGAGCCCGTGTCCACATCCAGCGTGAGGATCCACATGGGTGCGGTATATTCTCCTCGACACGCCCGCTTTCGCGGGGCATATTTCGCGTCATCCATAGGACCGAGAGGGCAGGCAACCGAGAGGAGCGTATGGCTGAGCCAGACTGGGAGCTGCTCACGGTGCGCGGGCTCGGCATGACGGACAAGAGCGCGGCCGAGTTCGTCGGCACTTTCGTCATCCATCGGGCCGGCAGCCCGGAGCCCGTCGAGCAGGTGCAGGTTCGCGTCAAGCGGAGCGTGCTCGAGGAGATGTCGGGCACGATCCAGCGCCTGCTCGCCCGATCCACGCGGTACACCCGCTGAAAACGGCGAGTAGTCCCCAAAGTAGGAGGTCACTGATGGCCACGATCACCGTCTTGACTCCCGTAGGCGAACGGCGTCAGGCGACCCTGTCGGTGCCGCCGCTCCCGGCCGACCTCCGAGGTCTCACCGTGGGGTTCGTAGACAACACGAAGCACAACTTCGACCGCCTGGTCCAGGAGATGGGCGCGCTCCTCAAGGAACGCTTCGGTGTCAAGGCGGTGGTGCACCGGAGGAAGGCCAACGCTTCGACCGCCGCCGCCGATGAGATCATCGAGGGGCTCGCGAAGGACTGCGACCTCGTCTTCGCGGGCTCGGGCGACTGAGGCTCTTGCACGTCGTGGAGTCTCCACGACTCGCTGGAAGTGGCCAGACGCGGGACGCCCTCCGGGCTCATCGGTACGACGGTGTTCCAGAATCTCGCCGTGAGTGAGATGGCGGCGCTCGGTGCGACGGGGCTGCCGTTGCTCGTGATCCAGCACCCGCTCGGCGGCGAGAAGCCCGAAGCCGTGAGCCGGCGCGCGCTACAGGCGGTGGAGCAGCTGGCGAGCCTGCTCGGTGGGGCGTGAGGCCTCAGCAAAGGTGAAGGCCGGGGAGTAGATGCCGGCGGCGGCCTTCCGCTTGGTACTCGCCGCGGCCGTTGTCTCGGGTGCCGCGGCGCTCGTCTACGAAGTCGTGTGGCTGCGCATGCTGGGCCTGGTCGTCGGCCACGCGGTGGACGCGCTCGCCGCGGTGCTGGCAGCCTTCATGGCCGGGCTGGCGATCGGCGCCGCCCTCTTCGGCCGCCTCGCCGGCCGTCTGCGGAGACCGCTGGCGGCCTGCGCCTGGCTGGAGGGCGGTATCGCGGCCTACGCCGCGCTCCTGCCGTCAGCGGTCGCCGCGCTGCCTCGGGCGTCGCTCCCGCTTCGCGAGGCCCTCGGTCTCTCGTACGGCGGCTGGAGCCTGACGCAGACGGCGCTGGCGTGCGTGCTGCTGTTGCCGCCCACCGTGCTCATGGGCGGCACGCTGCCGCTGCTGAGCCAGGCCGCGGGCAGGGGACACGCCGCGGCCGCGCGAGTCGCCGGCGCGCTCTACGCCCTCAACACCTCGGGCGCGGTGCTGGGCGCGCTCGCCGCGGGCTACTGGCTACTCCCCACCGCGGGCAACCGGGAAACGGTCTGGATCGCCGCGGGCGCCAATCTCGGCGCCGCCGCTCTCCTCCTGATCGCGGCCCGAAGCGCGCCGTCTGCGCCCGGCGAGGCCCCCGTTGCTGAACGGTCACAGGGACACGGGAGCCGCGCGTGGTTGATTCCGTGCGCCATGGCGGTCTCGGGCGCCGGCGCCATGGTCTTCGAGATCGCGTGGACGCGGGCGCTCTCTCTCGTCATCGGCAGCTCGACCTATGCGTTCACCTCCGTGCTCGTGGTGGTGCTGATCGGCATCGCGGTTGGCAGCGCGGTGTACGCCTGGCGGTGGGGCGCGCGCCCGGCGGGCCCGGCGGCACTCGGCGCGATCGAGGCGAGCGTCGGGGTCTTCGCGGCGCTCGCGCTATTGGGCTTCGAACGCCTGCCGGATCTCCTGCTCACGGGCCTTCGATGGTCGGCGGCGCCGGCTTGGGTCGCGCTCCTCCAGATCATGGTGAGCGCGGCGGTGCTGCTGCCCGCGACACTCTGCATCGGCGCGTCCTTTCCGTGTGCGCTCGCGGCGACGACTGTCGGCGGCGCGGCAGTGGGTCGGCAGGTCGGGCGCCTGTACGCGGCGAACACCGTCGGGGCCGTGGCGGGCGTGATCCTGGGCGGACTCGTGCTCGTTCCCGGCTGGGGGGTGCATGCCGCGCTCAAGACCGCCATCGTCGCGAGTCTCCTCGTCGCCGCCGCGCTTCTGGCCGCGTCGGGCCGTGGCGCGCGCCGCCTCGTTCCGGCGGCCCTCTCGCTCGCGGCCGCGTACGGCGTGGCGCTCGCCCCCGCGTGGGATGCCCGCGTGATGTCGAGCGGGCCCGCGATCTACGCCACGAGCTATCTCGCGTCAGGGCAGGGGCGGAGCCTCCGCCAGCTCGTGGCCGAAGAGGCCGTGCTCTACTATCGGGACGGCCGGAGCGGCACGGTCGCCGTCACCCGTCAAGGGCCGCACACGCTTCTCCGCATCAATGGCAAGGTCGACGCCGGCACGGTCGTGGACATGCCGACGCAACTCCTGGCGGGACACCTGCCGCTACTCGTGCACCCGTCGCCCCGCACGGTCTTCATCCTCGGCTTGGGCAGCGGGGTGACCGCGGCCGCCGCCGCGCGACACGGCGCCGAGCGCGTGGACGTGCTCGAGATCGAGCCGGCGGTGGTCGAGGCGTCCCGCTTCTTCGCCGGCGAGCAGGGAGGCGCGCTCGACGATCCCCGCGTCCGGATCACGATCGGTGATGGGCGGAGCTTTCTCCTGTCGACGGGCGCGCGGTACGACGTCATCATCTCGGAGCCCTCGAACCCGTGGATCCAGGGCATGGCCGGGCTCTTCTCCGCCGAGTTCTTCGCTCTGGCAAAGCAGCGGCTCCGCCCCGGCGGCCTGATGCTGCAGTGGATACAGAGCTACAACCTGGCGCCCGACGACCTCAAGATGGCGATCGCCACGTTCCGCTCGGCCTTTCCGGCCACGAGTCTCTGGGAACCCGTGCCGGGCGACTTCCTCCTGCTCGGCAGCGTTGAACGGGCGCCCCTCGATCTGGGCCGGCTCCGCGCCCGGTGGGAAGCCGAGCCGCGGGTTCGGGCGGATTTCGATCGGATGGGGATCCGCGATTGGGCGGGCCTGCTGGGTTTCTTCGCGCTGCGGGAAGACGACGCGGCCCGGCTCGCCGCGGGCGGCGGGCTCAACACCGACGATCGACTGCCGCTCGAGTTCAGCGCGCCGCGCTCCCTCTACACGGACACGTTGACGCAAAACCGCGTGCTCGTCGGCTGGTTCCGCCGGGCGCCGCTGCCCGAGTTCACGACGGAGAGCGCGCGGGAGCTCGAGCGCGCGGAGGGCCGCTACTGGATCGGCGTCGGGTGTCTGCGGCGCGGCGCTCCGGCCGATGCCCTCGTCCACTTCGACAGGGCGCTGGCACTCGAGCCCGCCCACGTCGCGTCTGCGCTGGGCGCCAGCACCGCGGCTCTGCAGCTCGGCCGGTTCGCCGACGCGCTCGCGTTCGCCCGGCGCGCGCTCGCGCGAGAGCCAGCGCGGCCAACGGCGCTCTTCCTGGCGGGGGCGGCGTCGTGGTGGCTCGGCCAGACGGACGAGGCCGGGCGCTTCCTCGAGCGGGCCGTCGCCCTCGAGCCGCAGAACGCCGAGTTCCGGGGCGCGCTCGAGCGTCTGAGGAGGGGTACACTGTCCCGGTAAGCGGTCAACCCGCGCCAGGAGGACGCCGTGCCCGATCCCTCTTCCGTCGTCCGTAAGCTCCAGTTGCCCGAGGAAGACGTCTTCGCGGAGTTTGTCAAGCGCGAGTGGTGCGACGGGCTGCCCATCGTGCCGCCCACGCCGGAGCGGGTGCGGGCGATGGTCGCCGCCGGCGGCCAGGAGCCGGCCCGCGTGCTCGGTGTCATGCCGCCGCTCTGGCGCGAGGCGAGCGTCGAGAAGATCGCCGTCAATGCCGTCATGGCCGGCTGCGAGCCCGTCTGCTTCCCGGTCATCGTTGCAGCGGTCACCGCCATGCTAGAGCCCGCCTTCAACCTCTACGGCGTCCAGGCGACCACGCACCCCGTCGCGCCGCTCGTCATCGTCAGCGGCCCCGCGGCGCGCACGGTCGGCATGCACGCGGGTGCCGGGCTCTTCGGCCCCGGGTTTCGCGCCAACGCGACCATCGGCCGCGCCATCCGGCTCATCCTCATGAACGTGGGCGGCGGCTGGCCCGGGCGCCACGACATGGCGACGCAGGGCAGTCCGGCAAAGTTCTCCTACGCCATCGCCGAGCGGGAGGACGTCACGCCGTGGCCGCCACTCTCCGTCCGGCTGGGCTTCGAGCCCGGGCAGAGCGTGGTGACGGTCTTCGGCGGCGAGGCTCCGCACAACGTCAACGACCACGTGTCGACCAGCGCGGCCGGCATCCTCAACAACGTCTCGGACGTCGCCGCCACGCTCGGCTCCAATGTCGGCTGGTACATGGCCCAGAGTCAGCTCCTGGTGGTGCTGGGGCCCGAGCACGCGCAGACCATCGCGGCCGACGGCTTCTCCGCCGCGGACGTCCAGCGCTTTGTCTTCGAGCATGCGCGCCTGCCGTTGGGGAGGCTCAAGCTCGGCGGCATGTGGGGCATGCACGACTGGCCACTCTGGATGCACAAGGTCACCGACGAGCGGGCGCTCCTGCCCATGGTGCCCGCGCCCGAGGACGTCTACGTCATGGTCGCCGGCGGCTCGGGCAAGCACTCGTGCGTCGTGCCCAACTGTACCTTCAGCCGCGCCATCAGCAAAACCATCGAGCCCAGCGCCTAGCAGGAGGGAGACGCACGAGCGTGTTGCGCGAGAAGTCGGTGTGGTGGATGGTGCTCGTCCTGGCCCTCGGGCTCGGGGTCTGGACGACGGTCGATGCCTGGCGGTGCGTCGGCCAGCCGTATCCGGGCTTCTCGGTCATGGACAACCTCCTGGTGGGGCTCGGCGTCGAGCACGGCGAGCTGAAGCCGTTTGATTTTGTGCGCGCCATGGACGGCCGTCTCGTCGCCTCGGGCCGCCAGATCCACGAAGAGATCCGCCGCCATCCGCCGGGCACGAAGTTCCACTACCTCGTCAACCGTCGCGGAAGCCTCGTCGAGGCGGACATCGCGAGCAAGGTCGAGCCCGCCCGCGACTTCGCGCGCTTCCTGCTGGAGGGCTTGCTCCCGGGGCTGCTCTTCCTCGGGCTCGGCGCCGCGGTCCTCGTCCTCAAGCCCGGCGCTCCCGACGTGCGTGTCTTCCTGCTCTTCTGTCTCATCTGGTTCGTGACGGCCGCGCTCTACCGAGACGCCGTCAGCACCTACCGCTTCGACGTCCTCTTCCTCACCGCCTGGGCCTTCTCGCCCGCGCTCTACCTGCACCTGGCGCAGAGCTTCCCCGAGCCGCGACCGTGGTCGCTCCGCCACCCGCGCGTCATCTGGCTGGCCTATGGCGCCTCGGCGCTACTGGCCCTCCTCCTTCAGACGCGCAATGCCGGCGTTCCGCCGAGCGAGCTCGTGCTGATTCCCATCGTGAGCGCCGTGTATTGGGTCTCGTCTCTCGTCGTCCTGATCGCCGCGCTCGCGCTGACGGCGTCGCGCGGGTCGAGCGCGCTGGCCCGCCAGCGCGCCCGGGTGCTGCTGGCGGGTTTCGCGCTGGGGCAGTTGGCACCCGTCCTCGGCACGACGTTCGAAGCCGTGACAGGCATGGCGGTGCCATACCTGAACCTGCTCTGGAAGCTCAACGTCGTGTTCCCCATCGCCGTGGCGTACGCGATGGTGCGCTACGACCTCTTCGATGTGCGCGCCGTCGTCCGCGTGGGCACCATCTACGGGCTGGTGACCGGCGTCGTGATCGTGGCCTACGCGGGAGCCATCACGCTGCTCAACGTGGTCTTCACGCGGCTCGGGATGGGCACGAGCCCGTTCGCCACGGCTGTGGTCCTGGCCCTGGCGGTCGTACTGTTTCTCAACCCTCTCTACGCCCGCGCCCAACGCGTGGTGGACCGGCTCTTTTTCCGCCAGCGCCTCGACGTCCAGCGCTCTCTCGAGCGGCTCGCCGGGACCATGACCGCGGTGCTGGACCTCGATCGCATCGCGGGCCTCATCAGCCGGACGGTGGACGAGGCCTTTCACCCGTCGCGGCTGACCCTGGCGCTGCTCGACGAGGGGCAGGGGCGCTACCGCGTTGTCGTCGGCAGCGCCGGGCCCATGGGCGCGGGCGGGCTCATCACCCTCGAGTCCTCGCTGGCCCGGCACCTGACCAAGGATCGCCAGCCGCTCACGCGCGTCCAGCACGAAGCCGATCCGGACCAGGCCTCCTGCCGCGACGCCTGCCTGGCCCAGATGCGGGCCCTCGGCGCCGAGCTGGTCATGCCCGTGCTCTTCGGCGACCGCGTCACGGGTTTTCTCGGCCTCGGCGAGAAGCGCTCGGGCGCGTCCTACACGAGAGACGACCTGCGCCTGCTGCGCGTGCTCGTCAACCAGAGCGCGGTCGCCCTCGAGAACGCCCGGGCGTACACGGCGCTCGAGGACGCCAACCGGCTGCTTGGCGACACGCTCCGCCGTGTCGAGATCCTCGAGTCCATCCGGACGAGCCTATCGAAGTTCGTGCCGCGCAGGGTCCAGGAGCTGATCGAGCTGGCGCCGGAGGCGCCTGAGCTCGCCAAGCGCGAGATGGACGTGTCCGTCCTCTTCGTGGACATCGCCGGCTACACGCGGCTGTCGGAGCGCCACGACCCCGACCGCCTCAACGTCGTCGTCGAGCGCTACTTCGGCGCCTTCCTCGACGAGGTCCTGCGCAACGGCGGAGACGTCAACGAGACCGCTGGCGACGGTCTCATGGTGATCTTCCAGGACGAAGACCCGGAGCGCCACGCTCGCAACGCGGCCCAGGCGGCGCTCGGCATCCTGCGCCGGGCGGACGAGATCAACGGCGAGGCGGGCACCGTCGACGAGCCGATCCGCCTTCACGTGGGCGTCAATTCCGGCGCGGCGGCGGTCGGCGCCACCAAGATCGAGGGCACCGCGGGCACGCGCTGGACGTACACGGCCTCGGGCGCCGTGACGAACGTCGCCGCGCGGCTGTCCGCGCTGGGCGCGGGCGACTCCGTCTTCGTCGGAGCGGAGACCGCCCGGCGGCTCTCCGGCTGGCTCGATCTCGAGGACCTGGGTGAGCGCGAGTTGAAAAACGTGGAAGAGCCCGTGCGCGTCTTCCGTCTCGCGGCGGGGTCGCTATCCCTGGCTCTGTGAGCCGGACCGCGCGAGGAGCCCGAGGGCTGCCAGCAATAGCGCCGCGCCGGCCCAGCCGACGGCGCCGAGGCGCTCGCCGAACACCAGGACGCCCAGCGCCGCTGCCGTCAGCGGCTCCAGCAGGGTTGCGATGCCCGCGGCCGTGGCCGTCACGCGCCTGAGCCCCGCGCCGAAGACCACATAGGCGACGGCCGTGGGGACGATGCCGAGGTACACGAGGAGCGGCCATCCCGCGGCCAACTGCGCCGCCGCGCCGCGCTCGAGCACCAGGACCGGCGTGAGCAGCACGGCCGCCAGCGTGAACGTCAGCGCGGCGAGCGGCAGCGGCGGGATGCGCCGGACAAGCTCCTTGGCGGTCACCGCGTACACGGCGTAAGATACTCCAGCGCCGAGCGCGGCCAGCGCGCCCGCGGCGAAGCCGACCGGAGGGGCGCCGTCCGCGCGCGGACCGGCCAGGACCATGGCAGCGCCGCCCATGGCCAGCAGCAGCGCGACCCGAGCGGCCGGGGTCGCGCGCTCTTTGAGCCACAGGGCCGCGCCGGCGGCGATCAGGAGCGGAGCCGAGCAGATGGCGAACAGCGCGGTCAGCGCCACGCCGGTGCGAGGCACGGCCCAGAAGTAACAGACCTGATACGCGGCCATGGCCGCGCCGAGGAGCGTGGTCTTCGCCCAATCGCGCCGGTGCCAGTCAGCGGGCGCGCGCGCCGAGGACGGCGAGAAAGCGATCGCGAGGAGGAGGCAGGGCGCGGCGACAGCCATCCGCGCCCAGCCGACCAGGAGAGGACTCGGCGTTGTTTCCCCCGCCAGCAGGGTCATCACGGATCCCGTGGTGCCCCAGGACACGGCGGCCAGGCAGACGAGGACGAGGCCCAGGAGCATCGCGCCGGTAGTATACGAGAGCGAGGCGCCCGAGGGCGACCATGGAGACCATCGAACGCAGGTCCAAACCGGGAGATCCTACATGACCCGCATCGGATTCATCGGCGTCGGCACGATGGGGCTGCCCATGGCCGCGAACCTGCTCAAGAAGGGCTTTGCGGTCACCGCCTACGACCTCAATCCCGAGGCCGTCAAGGCCGCGGCCGCCGCGGGCATGACGGCGGCCGCCTCCGCGGCGGAGGCCGTCGCCGGCGCCGACATCGTGATCACCATGCTGCCGTCCTCACCCCATGTGGAGGCCGCCTACATGGGCGACGGCGGCGTCGTCAATGCGGCGCGCAAGGGGACGCTCTGCGTGGACATGTCCACGATCGACCCGGCCGCTTCGCGCCGCGTCGCCGCGGCGGCGGCCGAGCGCGGCATCCGCTTCATCGACGCACCCGTCTCCGGCGGCACGCCGCGCGCCACCGACGGAACGCTGGCCATCATGGTGGGCGCATCGCCGGAAGACTTCCAGGCGGCGCTGCCGGCGCTCGGGGCGATGGGTGCCAACGTGATTCACGTCGGCCCCGTGGGCAGCGGAGAGGTCGCCAAGCTCTGCAACAACCTCATCGCCGGCGTGGCCGCCGTGGCGGTCAGCGAAGCCTTCCGCATCGCCGAGGGATTCGGCGTCGACTCCAAGGTCATCACCGAGGTGATTGCCAAGTCGTCCGGCAACACCTGGCTGATGGAGCACATGCACCCCGTCCCGGGACTGGTGGCGCGCGCGGCCTCAACGAACGGTTACGCCCCCGGATTCATGACCGACCTCATGTGCAAAGACGTGGGGCTCGCGGTGGACGCGGCCCGCGCTCTCCGCATCCCGCTCTTCGTGGCGCCTGCCGCCCAGCAGGTCTACCGACTCGCCTCGTCCCACGGGCTTGGGCGGAAGGACTTCACGAGCGTCTACACCTTCCTCAAGCCGTCGTCGGATCAGGCGCCGGTGTAGGGGCCCCTGGTGAGCCGGCGCCGCACGATCGGGCTGGCCGTGGCTGCTGTCCTGCTGATCCTGGGCGGGGCGTTTCTCTGGGCGCTGCCGGAGCTGATCCGCCGCCAGGCCGTCGCCCGGATCCCCGCGATCACCGGCCGCGCCGTCAGCATCGAGGACATCGACCTGAACCTCTTCACGGGCCGGCTGGTGATCAAGAGCCTCCGCCTGGCGGAGCGCGATGCGAGCAAGGCCTTCGTGGAGTTCGAGCGGCTGGAAGCCCGCTGGTCCTGGCCGTCCTTGCTGGCGTCAAATATCCGCCTCAAAGAAGTCAGGCTCGTGTCGCCGGCGGTCAATCTCGTCCGCACGGGCCCGCGGGAGTTCAACTTCTCCGACCTTCTCGACCTGATCCCACCCGCCGATCCCAAGGCCAAGCCGTCGCGGTGGAAGTTCACGATGGAGAAGCTCGGACTTGTCCTGGGGACCATCGTCCTCCGCGACGACGCCGTCTCGCCGCCCGCGACGTGGCGCATCCAGGGGCTGACCATCGACGCGGGCGATCTCACGACGCGCGCCGGACAGCCGGCGGGGCGTCTGGCGATACAGTCCAAGATCGGCGAGTCGCCGTTCCAGCTCAGCTCGAACGAGATCCGGCTGGCGCCGGGCGCCGTGTCGCTGGGGCTCGGGATCAAGGACTTCGACGTGACCCAGGTTCTGCCCTATGTGCCGCCCACCGTCGCGGCCGGCCCGTATGCCGGCCGCCTCGGCTTCACTATCCGGATCGGGATCGAGCGCGGGGAGGAAGGCGTCACGCGAGCGGTGGTGACGGGCGACATGAGCCTCGATGACCTGCAGCTCATCCGCCCCGGCGGCGCAGCGCCGTTCATGACGGTGCCGCGCCTGAGGGTGAAGCTGAAGGAGGCCGATCTCTTGTCGCGCGTCATCGTCGTCTCCGACGTGGAGATCGAAGGACTCCAGCTGCAGGCGCAGCGGGACAAGAACGGGGTCATTGATCTCCTCAAGCCGGTAGGGCCGCCTCCCGCGCCGACGCCGAAACTCGTCGTCACTGAGGCGCCAGCCGAGCCGGCGGGGCCGGCCTTGAAGTTCCTGCTCGAGCGATTCGCGCTCAGCAAGGGCACGGCCACCTTCGTGGACGACGCGGTGACGCCGCGCACGACCCTGGTGCTCGGCGACTTGAGCGTCACGCTCGAGAGCCTGGCCTGGCCGGTGGTCGGCCCCGCCCGCCTCGCGGCCGGCGCCGCGCTGCCGGGTGGCGGACGCCTCGACATCAAGGGCTCGCTGATCCCGCAGCCCGTCGACGTCACCTGGACAATGACGATCCGCGACGCGCCCATCGAGCCCTACCAGGCCTACCTGCCGGTGCCGGCGCGTTTCTCCGGGCGCTACAACGGCGACAGCAGGAACCGCGTCGCGTTCAAGGACGGCAAGACGCTCCTCACCTCCAAGGGCTCGAGCTGGGCCGACAAGTTCGAGGCGCGGTTCCCTGATGCCCAGCGTCCCACGCTCACGATCGAGCGGATGGACCTCGTCAACATCGACCTCGACTGGCCGAAGAGCGTCAGCCTCGCCAAAGCGAGCTTCCGGCGCCCGCGGGCCGAGATCGAGCGCGGCACGGACGGCCACCTCGACATCGTGAAGCTGTTCGGCGGCCCCGCGGCGCCGACCGGCGACGCCGCGCCGGCCGCGGCCGCACCGCCGTCTGCGCCCCCGCCCACACCCGCCGCTGCGCCCCCCGCCACGCCCCCCGCCGCCAAATCTCCCGCGGCGAAACCGAAAGGTCTGCTCGAGACCATGAGTATCCGGTTCGACGAGGTCCGTCTCGAGGAGGGCTCGGTGCGCTTCCTCGACCGCACCACCGAGCCGGCCTTCTCGGAAGATCTCTCGAAGATGGAACTTCGGGTCACGGGGCTCGGGAACAAGCCCGAGCAGCGCGCGAAGCTCGTCTTCACGAGCGTTATCGGCGCCGACGGCGCTCTCGACATCCGCGGCGACGTGGGCGCTGTCGGCGCGCCGCTCTATCTGGATCTGGTGGGCGAGATCCGCGACCTCAAGCTGCCCGCCGTCAACCCGTACGCCGACCAGACCATGGCGTGGCTGATCCGGCAGGGGAACCTCCAGTACAAGTTCAACCTCAAGGTCGAGAACGACCAGATCACCTCGATGAACGAGGTCGTCGTGCAGAAGCTGCGCGTGGCCAAGTCCAACCGGCCCGACGACCAGGTCAAGGCACGCCTCGGGCTGCCGCTGGGTCTCATCGTCGCGCTCATCAAGGACAGCAATGGCGACATCGTGGTGAAGGTCCCGGTTGGAGGCTCTCTCAAGGATCCCAAGTGGGACCTGTCCGAGACCATCTGGGCCTCCATCAAAAACGTCCTCGTCAACGTGCTGGCCTCACCCTTCAGGCTGATCGGCCGCCTCTTCTCGAGTGAGGACAAGATCGAGGAGCCCAAGGTCAATCCGGTCAAGTTTCCCCCGGGCAGCATGGTGCTGACGCTCAGCATGGAGGAGCATCTCCTGCGGGTGGCGGACTTCATGCGGCAGACGCCCTATGTCGCGCTGACCATGCATCCGGTGGTGGTCCCCGCCGACGTGGAGGCTCTGAAGTCCACAGCGGTGGCGGCCAAGCTCCAGCAGTTCGGCAAGGAAAAGGGGATTGCCGAGGCCCCGAAGATACTCGCCGCCTATTTCAAAGAGAAAATGCCGGATGAGAAGCCGCCGAAGACAGTCGAAGAGCAGCTGCACCTCCTCCGCGAGCGCGAGCCCGTGCCCGAGGCCAAGGTAAAGGAGATGCAGGACCAGCGCGTGGCCGTCACCAAGGAGCGGCTCGTCAAGAGCGAAGGCATCCAGGACAAGCGCCTGCCGGTGGGCGAGCCCCGGAAGCCCGGCGCAGGCGCCGCGGAGGGCGGGGTCGAATTCGCCATAAGCGCGGGCGAGGATGACTAGCGCCTGATATAATCCCGCCTCATGAGAGTCCTCGCGCTTCATCCCGACAGGTGCACCGGCTGCCTCCGGTGCGAGCTGGCCTGCTCCTACATGCAGACGGGCACCTACCAGCCGTCCAAGTCCGTGATCCGCGTCTCGCCGTTCGAAGGCTACACCTCCTATGCCCCCTACACGTGCACGCAGTGCGCCGAAGGCTGGTGCATGACGGCCTGCCCGGTCGGGGCGATCCGGATCAACGCCGCGGGCGCCAAGGACGTGGTCGACGACAAGTGCGTCGGCTGCAAGCTCTGCACGATCGCGTGTCCGTACGGCACGGTGTTCTACGATCCGGACACGACGAAGGCCTACAAGTGCAACCTCTGCGAGGGGCATCCGGCCTGCGTGGAGGCCTGCCCGACGGAGGCGATCACGTTCGACGAGGGGGAGAACGCGGACTGGATCGGCGACTTCGCCGCCGAGCGGACGGCACGCGTCCTGGCCCGCGAGGTGGCGTGATGGCCGCGCGGCATCTGATCATCGGCGGCGGCACGGCAGGCTTGAACGCCATCCGGACCATCCGGGAAGAGGACGGCGGCGCGTCAGAGATCACGCTCGTGTCCGCCGAACGCCCCTACTCCCGCATGGTGCTGCCGTACTACCTCGGCGCCTCCATCGCCGAGTCCCACGTCTACACCGCCACGCCCGCCTCGCTCGCCGCGTGGAAGGTCAAAACCATGCTCGGCCGCCGAGCCAGGTCGCTGGATGCCGCGGCCCGCAAGCTCACGCTCGACGACGGCGCCACGGTTGAGTACGACGACTGCCTTATCGCGACCGGCTCGCGCGCGGCGCGGCCGCCCATCGAGGGAGCCGAAGGTCCCGGCGTCCACTCCTTCTGGACGCTCGACGAGGCGCGCGCCGTCATCGCCGGCGTCCAGCCCGGGACGAAGGTCGTCATGGTCGGCGCGGGCTTCATCTCGTTCACGATCCTGAACGCCATCCTGGCGCGCGGCGCCTCGCTCACGATCGTCGAGGTTGCCCCGCGGATCCTGCCGCGCATGGTGGACGAGGCCTGCGCCCGGATCGTCGCGGCCTGGCTCGAGAGCCACGGCGTGACGCTGCGGGTCGGCGCGACGATGACCAAGATCGAAGAGTGGAAGGGCAGGCGAAAGCTCTCCTTCAAGAAGGGCGAGCCGATCTTCGCCGACGTCGTCATCATGGCGACCGGCATCAGGACGAACCTCGAGTGGCTCGAGGGCTCCGGCATCGAGGTCTCGGCCGAGCCCGGCGGCGGCGTCCTCGTCGACGACCACCTGCGCTCGAGCGTCAAGAGCGTGTACGCGGCGGGCGACGTGGCCCGCGGGCCGAACCTGCTCACCGGCATGCTCGAGGTCCACGCCATCGAGCCCACGGCCCAGGAGCACGGGCGCGTGGTCGGCGCCAACATGGCCGGCCGCGACCTCGCCTACCGCGGCAGCCTCATCATGAACATCGTCGAGGTCTGCCACCTGGACGTCGCCTCGTTCGGCCAGTGGGACGACCCGAAGGCCGAGGTGTACACGGCGACGCGCGCCGATCGCTCGCAGTACCGCAAGCTCCTCTTCCGCGGCGGCAAGCTCAACGGCGCCATGATCTGCGGTCCTGCGGACGACATCTGGAGCACGAACGACGTGGGCATGCTCAAGGGTCTCGTCTATTCGGGCGTCGACCTCTCGGCCTGGAAGGCGCACCTGAAGAAAAACCCCTTCGACGTCAAGCCCGCGTTCCTCGCGACCCACACGGTGAGCAAGTTCCTGCCGGTGACCGTGTTGGGCCGCCCATCCCAATCACCCCAGCTTCCCCACCAGGTGATGGTCCAATGAGCCCGACAGCGACGGCAGCCCGTCCCGCCAAGAAGGCCGCAGCCGCTCCCGCCTCCGTGCCCTGTTACGCGGGCAAGCTGCTGCGCGTCAATCTCTCGACCGGCAAGATCTGGACGCAGCCGTGGGCGGAGGACATGCGCGCGTACATAGGCGGCGTGGGTCTCGGCGCGAAAATCCTGTACGAAGAAGTCGGCCCAAAGGTCCATTGGGACCATCCCGACAACCGGCTCATTCTGGCCACGGGCCCGCTGGCGGGGCTGCCGGTCTGGGGTACGGGCGGGCTCAGCGTCGTCACGCGCGGCGCCCAGACCGACGGCGGGACGTCGACCCAGGCCAACGGCTTCTTCGGCGCCGCGCTCAAGTACTCGGGCTACGACGCCATCGTGGTCCAGGGGCAGGCCAAGAAGCTGTCCTATCTGTACATCAACGACGACACGGTCGAGATCCGCGACGCCACGCACCTCAAGGGCAAGGACACTTGGGAGACGCAGGAAGCGCTCGAGGCCGAGCACGGGCTCTCCGGCCACCGGCTGTCCGTCTACTCGATCGGCCCCGCCGGCGAGAACCTCGTCCGCTTCGCGGCGATCGAGGGCGACTACGGCCACGTCGCCTCCAAGAACGGCTGCGGCGCCGTCATGGGCAAGAAGAAGCTCAAGGCCGTGTGCATCGTGCGCGGCACCAAGGCGCTCACCCCACATGACCCCCGCGGGCTCGTCCAGGCGGCGGACGATATCGCGCACGACCTCAAGACGGACCCGGCGGCCTCGACGCTCTACCGCTGGGGGACGCTGCCCGGCGTCGGCAACCTCTACAAGCTCGGCGTGCTGCCGATCAAGAACTACACGACGAACCTGACCTCGGTGGACATGACGACGTGGGAGCCGGCCAAGCTCCGCGCGGGCTTTGACCACCGGGGGCACCAGTGCAACGCGTGCGGCATGCACCACTGCCACATCCAGGTCATCGGCAAGGGGCCCAAGGCGGGCGAGTTGGTCGACGAACCGGAATACGAAGGCTGGTCCGGCGCGGGCTGGCAGATCGGCCTCACCGACAAGGAATCCATCTCCTGGCTCAACACCCGGCTGGACCGCGCCTGCGTGGACGTCAACGAGTTCGGCTGGGTTTGCGGCTGGGTCATGGAGTGCATGGAGAAAGGGTATCTCAGCGAGAAGCAGGTCGGCTTCAAGCTCGGCTGGGGCGACGTGGACGGCGCGTACCGGCTCCTCCAGATGATCACCCACCGCCAGGGCTTCGGCGACCTCCTGGCCGAGGGTGTCAAGCGCGCCTCCGAGAAGATCGGCGGCGAAGCTGCCAAGTGCGCCGTCTACACAAAGAAAGGCGCGTCTCCACGAGGTCACGATCACCGGGGGCGGTGGGAGGAGATGCTGGACACCTGCACCGCCTCCAACGGCACCATGGAGAGCGCGAACGCGACGCACCAGACCGAGATTGGCTTGCCCGGGCGCATCAACCCCTTCAATGGCGAAGAGGTGGCTCGAATGGTCGGCGGCATCCTCGGCCGGAAGCACTTCGAGGACTCGCTGGGCGGCTGCATCTTCACCTTCCGCACGCGCGTCGAGATGCTGGCCCGCGCGCTCTCGGCCGCCACGGGATGGACCTACACGCTGGCGGACGCGATGCTCATGGGCCGTCGGACGGCGGCGATCTTCCGGGCCTTCAACCTGCGCTGCGGCATCGGCACGGATGTCGAGTACCCGTCGGCGCGCTACGGCTCCAGGCCCGTGGACGGGCCGGCCAAGGACCACAACGTCATGGACCAGTGGGAGCGCATGGTCGACGTCTGGTACGAGACGGTCGGTTACGACCGCAAGACCGGCAAGCCCACGCGCGAAACCCTCAACAAGCTCGGCCTCGACTGGCTCGCCAAGGACCTGTGGCGCAAGTAGGCTCGACCCCCGGGCTCGCCGTCACCATCGAGGTCACCACGTGGGTGACCAAACACGTGGGCGGTGACGGTTCGGGCAGCAAGCTCTTTACCGAGCCCATCGCCCCTGGCGAGACGGTTCGGGATGTCCTGCGCCGCTTCTCCGCGCGCTTCCCCGAGCTCGACGCGGCGCTCTGGAGCCCCGACCGCGCCGAGCTCGGCGAGCACATCGAGGTCGTGATCAACGATGCCGTGCTGGGTGTCACGCACGAGCTCGACTCCCCGCTGAAGCAGGGCGATCGCATCACGCTGCTCGGTCAGTTCATGGGCGGCTAGTGCCGGGCCGCATCGCTCGCTGGCCGCTGCCGGCGGCCTCGCTCCTGCTCGCCGTGCTCCTCGCCTGGTACTACCTGATAGGGACCTCGCAGTACTCCGTCTATCGCCTCACCAGAGCCCTCCACGATCGTGACGCCTCGGCGGCCGAACGCTTCGTCGACGTCACTCGCGTCGCGCAGTCAGCGAGCGACGCCATCGTGGCGGAGTACTTGACCCGGGAGCCGAAGGCGGCGCAGGCCCTCGAGGCCCTCGGGCAGGGCGGGGCGCGGGCGACCGCCGCGCGGGCCCTCGAGCCGCTCGTGGCCGCCCGCGTCCGCGCCGAGATCAGAAAGATGGCGGACCGAGGTGGCTCGGGGCCCGGCGGGTTCGTGCTGCCTGCCGGCATCGTCGCGGCCTTCTGGGGGCCCCACGTCACGCGCGAGGGAGCAGACGTTTGGCTGACCTACACGGACCGCCGCGGAGCACAGACCAGATTCCGGGCGAGCCAGCAGCCTGACCGCTCCTGGATGATCACGGAGTTCGACCGCGAATGGGTCCGGCGCCACCTACGGGACGCTCCGCCCGGCTAGGGTGCTGTCAGGCGCCAACGGGGCCTGTCCCTGACAGGCTAGCTGATTGGATCGTCCTTGAGGTCGCGGAGGACGTCGACGAAAGTGCAGACGATCGCGGGATCCCAGTAGCCTGAATCGGTCTCCCGTAGCAGCACCGAGACCGCCTTGTTCTGCGGCAGGGCGGATCTGTAGGGGCGCGGGCTGTGCAGGGCATCGTACACGTCTACGCATGAGATGATGCGGGCGCCTAGTGGGATCGCTTCGCCTTTGAGGCCGTCGGGGTAGCCTGAGCCGTCCAGCCGCTCGTGGTGATGGCGGATGATCGGCCGCACCAGGTCCAGGCCGCGCAGTCCCTGGACCAGGTCGGAGCCCACAATCGGATGGGCCTGCATGAGCTTGCGCTCCTGTGCGTCGAGCAATCCCGGCTTGAGCAGGATGCTGTCGGGCACCGCGAGCTTGCCGAGATCGTGGAGGTAGCCCGCCAGCCGCAGCGCCCGAAGAGTCCGCGCGTCCACGCCCAGCGCCCGTCCGACTGCGACGGCATAGTGCGCGAGACGGTCGGAGTGGCCGCTGGTGTAGGCATCGCGGACCTCGATGGTCAGGGCCAAGGTGGTGATCACGGCCTCGGTCCGCTCGAGCTGGTCCACAAGGACCTTGACGCGCAGGAGCGTGGCCACCCGCGCACGCAGCTCGGCGAACTCCACCGGCTTAGAGAAGAAGTCGTCGGCGCCCGCCGCCAGGCCCGCCACCCGGGATCCCAGCTCGGACACCGCGGTGAGGATGACCACCGGGGTGAGCTCATAACGCGGGTCATTCTTGACGCGGGAGCAGAGCTCGATGCCGCTCATGGCGCCCAGGTGGACGTCGGCGAGGATGAGGTCGGGCGCCACGACGTCGAGCACGTTGAGGGCCTGCTCGGCAGAGTTTGCCGACACGACCTCGTAGCCGAGCCCGCCCAGGAGGTCGGCGAGCTCTCGGCGGACGCCGGCGTCGTCTTCCACCAGCAGGATGGTGGCGCGGGCCACGGTTGAGATCATGAATCTCACTCCTAGCGTCTGCGGTGTCCCTCGGAGCCCGGAAAGATGTTTGATGTGCGAAATCCGAGCCAGTCGAGTCTCCAAAGCCAAGTCCTTGAAATCATGCCTTGGACTTGCTGGACGGAGACGGCTAGACTGAAAAGCTTGGTGTCAGGACAACGCCCCGGCGTCGAATCGCCGACAGACACAAGAGGCCGAAGGACGGCCGCGGTCAGGCTGCCGAGGCGCGCCAAAGCTCCTGTTCGGGCCCGGTTTTTCGGGGGTTTGCGCAGTTCTGGCTTGACTCCCTGCGGCGCCCTGTGTTACTTGACGTTGCGGGCTCGACGCAGTTTCCCCCATTCTTTTGTCCCCCGCGAGGATTGGCCATGGCGCAAACCATTGGAATGATTGGGCTTGGAATCATGGGCCGTCCCATGGCGAGGAACCTCCTCAAGGCCGGCTATCCCCTAGTTGTCCACAGCCGTAGCCAGGGGCCCGTGCAGGAGCTCTGCGGCGCGGGCGCCAAGGCGGCCACCTCTCCCAAGGACGTCGCGGGGCAGGTGGAGGTGCTCATCACCATGCTGCCGAACTCGCCCGAGGTCGAGCTGGTGGCGCTTGGTCGTGACGGCATCGTTGAAGGGGCCAGGCAAGGCTTGCTCTACCTCGAGATGTCGACGATCTCTCCTCTCGTCTCGCAGAAGGTCGGCAAGGCCCTCGGCGCCAAGGGCGTCAGGATGCTCGACGCGCCCGTGTCGGGAGGCGAGAAGGGCGCGATCGATGCCGCGCTCAGCATCATGGTGGGCGGCGAGAAGGCCGACTTCGACGCTGCGCTGCCAGTCTTCCAGGCGCTCGGCAAGACCATGACGCACTTGGGGCCGCTGGGCGCGGGCGGCTTCACCAAGCTCGCCAACCAGATCATCGTCGCGATCAACCTGACGGCGCTCGGCGAGGCGCTGACGCTCGCGAAAAAAGCGGGCCTCGATCGCGCGCTGACCCTCAAGGCGCTCGGCGGCGGCCTTGCCGGCTCGAAGTGCCTCGAGCAGAAGAGCCCGAACTACGTCGCGGGTACCTATAACCCCGGCTTCAAGATCGACCTGCACTTCAAGGACCTGGGCCTCATCATGGAATCCGGCAGGGCGCTCGGCGTCCCTCTGCCGTGCACGGCTGTCGTCCAGGAACTCTTCAACGCGATGAGGGTCAAGGGCAAGGGCGGGCTCGATCATTCTGGCGTGATCACACTTCTCGAGGAGCTGGCGGGGCTCTCGACCCAGTCATGAGGGCGACGGTGGACCGGCCGGGGCTCGACAACCAGGGACGCACGCCGCTCATCAAGATCCGCCGCGTACGCAAGGGCGACCTCTCCAAGGTCCGCGACGTCATCGAACAGGCCTTCGGCGACTTCTTCGAGCGCCAAATGGGCACGCGGCCGCGCCAGGTGTTTGGCGGCGCCCAGTATGTCCATCACCGCTGGCTCATGGAGCCGTGGGGGTGCTTCGTCGCCGAGGAGGGAGACGGCAAGATCGTCGGGGCGGCGCTGGCGGTGATGTGGGGCACGGTGGGGCTCGTCGGACCGGTCGCCGTGCTGAGCAACTACCAGAACCAGGACATCGGCCAGCAGCTCCTCACGGCCTGCCAGGGCTTCTTCGGCGAGAACAAGGCGACGCTCGAGGGCGTGTCGACCTATCCGTACAGCCCGAAGCACATCACCATGTACCAGAAATTCGGCTACAAGCCCAAGGGGCTCGTGATCGTCACCGCCAAGCCCATGGACCGTCGCGAGATCGTCCAGGCGACGCGGCCCCCCAGGCCGGGCTTGGCCGTGCGGCGCTACTCCTCGCTCGAGGAGGCCAGAAAGAAGGCCGCGATGCTCCGGGTGCGGCGCATCACCAACGGCATCTGGCGCGGCATGGACCTGGGCAAGGAGGTCGAGATCGTCGACGGCCTGGCGCTCGGCGACACCCTGCTGCTGGAGAAGGGGCGGGAGGTCATCGGCTTCGCCATCGTCCACATGCCCGGCGTCAGCGAGGCGCCGCACGGCAGCGTCTACGTCAAGTTCCTCGCGGTGGACTCCCGCCACCGCAAGCCCGAAAACCTGCACGCCCTGCTGGCGGCCGTCGAGGAAATGGCGCACGCCGCCCAGCTCCAGCGCGTGGTGGTCCCCGTCTACACCTACTACTGGACCGCGTACCAAACGCTCCTCGAGCGCGGTTACCACCCGGACTTCACCATGGTCCGCATGAAGCGGGGCAAGCAGGATGACTACGAGCACCCGGACGATCTGGTGCTCGACGACTGGCGCTAGCTCGTGAAGCGGGTGATCCGCGGACGGCGCGCGGCCCTGCGCGCCGTCGCGCTCTGCGCCGCCCTGCTCGCGTGCGGTCCGGGAGCCGCCGCGGCGCATGCCATCATCCTCGAGTCCGAGCCCGTCGCCGGCGCGAAGCTCGTCGAGCCGCCCGCGCGCATCTATCTCCGCTTCAACAGCAAGCTCGAGAAGCGCCTGAGCCGCGTCACACTCACCGCGGCCAACGGGCGGCTGGTGCCGCTGCCCGTCGTCGCGGCGGGGGACGACAGGCCTGACCGGATCACGCTGCCGCTCGGGAAGCTCCGCGCCGGTGCCTACGTGGTCCGCTACAAGGTCCTGGCGGCCGACGGCCACATCACGGAGGGCGCCTTGCGCTTTGCCGTGCTCGAGCCGAAGTAGTCTCGGACTTCGCGGATGCTCAAGGGGTCGGCGACCTCCGCGGGCACAGCGGCCTATCGCGCCGCCCAGGGCGCTCGCGCGGCCGAAGGACACTTCCGCGAGTGGCGCGGGCTGTCGATCTCCTCGCTCGGTATCGGGACCTACCTGGGGCCTGACGATGACGCGACCGACGCGCTGTACGCGGCCGCCGTCGAGCGGGCCATCGGGTCGGGGATCAATGTCGTGGACTCCGCCGTCAACTATCGCGGCCAGCGGAGCGAGCGCGCCGTGGGCCGGGCGCTCGGCCGCCTCGTGGGCGCCGGCCGTGTGGCGCGCGAGGCTCTCCTGGTCGCAACCAAGGGCGGCTTCCTCCCCTTCGACGGTCCCGCGCCGCCGGGGCTGCTGAGGCCCGGCGATCTCGTCGCCGGGTGCCACTGCATGACGCCGCGCTATCTGGAGGACCAGATCGAGCGCAGCCGCGTCAATCTCGGCCTCGAGACCATCGACATCTACTATCTCCACAACCCCGAGACCCAGCTGGGCGAGGTGTCGCGGCCGGCCTTCATGCGCCGTCTCCGGGCGGCCTTCGAGCTCCTCGAGAGCGCGGCGCGCGATCGGAGGATCGCGCTCTACGGCACGTCGACCTGGAGCGGGTACCGCCAGCCGCAGACGGCGCGCGATTTCCTCTCGCTGCCGGATCTCGTCACGCTGGCCAAGGAGGTCGGCGGGCCCGAGCACCGATTCCGCGTGGTCCAGCTGCCGTACAACCTCGCCATGCCCGAGGCCTTCACACTGCCGAACCAGGGCGCGGGCCGCGCGGTGGTCCCGCTGCTCGAAGCAGCGCGCCAGCTCGGCATCTACGTCATGAGCTCGGCATCGATCTACCAGGGGCAGCTCGCGAAGAACCTCCCGCCGGTGATCGCGCGGTTCCTGCCGGGCCTCGACACCGACGCCCAGCGGGCGCTGCAGTTCGTGCGCTCCACGCCCGGAGTGGGCACGGCGCTCGTCGGCATGAAGACGGCCGCCCACGTCGACGAGGCCGCGCGACTGGGCGCGGTGTCGCCGGTGCCCTGGGAGGAATTCCAGAAGCTCTTCGCGCCGGCGTGAGCGGCCCCGGTCCGCGGGAAAATCCTTGAAATTCCCCCGGGGCTCGGCTAGCTTGGTACGTCGCATGATCAAGAAGATCCATCACGTCGGCATCGTGGTCGAGAGCCTGGCGAGCGCCTGCCGCTTCTGGCGGGACGCCCTGGGCCTTCCGCTCGTCAGACAAGCCGAGATCGCCGACCAGGGCGTGCGCGCCGCGCTCCTGGCGGCGGGCGACAGCGAGATCGAGCTGCTTGAGCCCACGCGAGCGGACACGGGCGTGGCGCGCTTCCTCGCCAAGCACGGCGAAGGGCTGCACCACGTCTGCTTCGAGACGCCGGACGTAGACGCCGACCTGGGCACTCTCAAGGCCCAGAACGTGGCGCTGCTCGACCAGACGCCGCGGCAGGGGCTGGCGGGGCGCATCGCCTTCCTCCACCCGAGCGCCTGCGGGGGCGTGCTCGTGGAGCTCGCGACGCCGCCGCACCACGATGTCCCGGCCGACTCTCCCGTAGGTTTCAAGCGCCTCGTCATCGGCTGTCACGATCCCCAGGATATGGCCAAGAGCTACCGGCAGCTCTTCGGGCTGCCCGAGGTGGCCGTGAACGACGGGCCGCGCAGCATGCTCGGCTGGTCGGGCGGCGGCACGCTCCTGATGGTGCCGGCCGTCGAGGTCGGTGGCGCGCTCGGGATGGCGGCGCTCTCCATGGTCGCGCCGGAGATGGCGCCGCTCGTCCAGCGGCTGCAGAAAGTGGACGCCGTCATGTTCTCCGGCGCGAGCGAGATCACGCTCAAGCCCGAAGCGGCGAACAACGTCCACGTGCACATCTCGCGCTACCACTTTCCCTAGATCCGCGACCCCAAGGACAGCTAGACGGACACAGCGGCGCGACCGCGCGACCCTGGCGACGGACGCTGGGGCGACACGCCCTGGCTGGTGGGCCTGTGCGCGGCCCGGGTCACCGGGTCGACGATGTCCATGGCGTATCCGGCCGTGCTCTCGGTGGTCCAGCAAGAGTGGGGCCTTTCGGCGACGGCCGCGGGGTCGATTTCCTCCGCGTACCAGATCGGGACCGCCTCGGCGCTGCTCCTCTTCGGCGCCGTCGCGGTCGCCGTCGCGGGCATCTACACCCCGGGGATCATGCTGCTCGCGGAGCGCTTCGAGCCGGCGCGGCGGGGGAGGGCCATGGGCTGGTTCCTCGCGGCCTCCTCGCTGGGCTACGTGGTGGCGCTCCTCGTGGGCGGGGCGGTGGTGCAGCGTTCCGGCTGGAGGATCGCGGTCTTCGTGCTCGCGCTGGGCCCGCTCCTCTGCTTCCTGATTTCCCTCGTTCTCTTCCATGGCGACCGGTCCCGCCGCGCGGCGCCCCAGACGCCGCGGCGGCTCTCCTTCGAGGCGGACCTGTCGGGCAACCGTCCGGCCCAGCTCATGATCGCCGGCTACGTGTTCCACTCCTGGGAGCTCCTGGGCATGTGGGCGTGGACGCCGGCCTTCATCGCGGCAGCGCTGGCCGCCCACGGCACCGCCCTCGAGCGCGCGGCGGGCCTCGGCGCCTCGCTCTCGGCCCTCTTCCACGTCATGGGCATCCTGGCCTCGACCGTCGGCGGGGCGCTGTCCGATCGCTGGGGCCGCACCACTGTCATCGCGAGCATGATGCTCGTCAGCAGCGCCTGCTCCTTCGGCTTCGGCTGGATGCTGGCGGCGCCGCTCCTCCTCATCGTCATCGTGGGCAGCGTCTACGGCTTCTCCGCCCTGGGCGATTCGTCGGTATACTCCACAGGAATCACCGAGACCGTGAAGCCGGACCGCTTGGGCTCGGCGCTCGCGGTGCGCTCGCTGCTGGGCTTCGGAGCGGGCGCCGTCGCGCCGCTCGTCTTCGGCGGGGTGCTCGATCTCTACGGCGGGCGGAACGCGTCAGTGACCGGCTGGGGCTGGGCGTTCTCGACCCTGGGCGTGGGCGGTGTGCTCGGCCTGCTCTCGATGCTCTGGCTCCGCACGATGCCAGAGGCGCGAAGACTGGCGGGCGGGAAGCGTTAGACCCTTATCCGAGGAGGCTCCATGGCTACCGTGCTCTTCATCGTGAAGGCTACCATCCCCCGGAAGAGAGAGGCCGCGTTCAATCGCTGGTACAACTACAAGCACTGTCCGCAGTTCCTGCGCTATCCCGGGGCGGTGAGCGCGCGGCGCTACAAGGCCATTCTGGGCGAGGACAAATTTCGCTACATGGCGGTCTACGAAGTCCAGGACGAGAAGACCTTCCGCGCGCTGATGAAGTCGGGCCACATGAAAGCGCTCCGCCGGGACTACGACCGCTGGTTCGGCAAGGTCTCGGAGCGGGCGCGCTTCGCCTACACGCAGGTCTGGCCATAGCGCCTCCACGGAGAGTGCGCGGCCTCGGGTCGGGGCGACGCACCCGGCGCAGCCTCGAGAAGGGCGGCACGGGGACGGCCGGCACGCTCAACGAGATCCTTGGCGCCTGGTCGGGCGTGAAGATCACGCCCATGTTCGGGCGCTGGGGCTACTTCGTGGGCCCGCGCCTCTTCGCGTGCTTCCCGCTTCGCGCCAAGGACACGGATCTCTGGATCCGTCTCACGCGGAAGGACCAGCGGCGGGCGCTGGACTCGGGCGCCTTCACGCCGCACCTGCGGCTGGGCGGGAAGGGCTGGGTCATCCGGCATGTCGAGGGGTTGCGGGATGCCGGAGCCACGCTGTCGTGGCTCAAGAAGAGCTACGAGACCGCCAGGCAGATCGTCGAGCGAGAGGACCGGGAGGAGCCATGATACTCGTCACCGGATTCGAGCCCTTCGGCGGCCATCCGTCCAATCCCTCGGAGGAAATCGCCAAGTCGATGGACGGCCGCGTCGTCGGGGGTTTCACCGTGCGTGCCGCGATCCTGCCGGTGCATCACGTCGAGGCGGCGCGCGCCGCCGCCCGCCTCCTCGGCGAGCACGATCCGCTGGCGGTGCTGCACCTGGGGCTGGCCGCCGGGCGCGCGCGCCTCGCGCTCGAGCGGGTCGCCGTGAACGTGATGGACTATGAATGCGCCGACAACGCCGGCTATCAGGCGCGCGGCGAGCCCTGCGAGCCCGGCGGCCCGGCAGCCTATCTCTCGACGCTGCCGCTGCCGGCCATGCTCGAGGCGCTCACGCGCGAGGGCATTCCCGCCTATCTCTCCAGCACGGCCGGCACCTACCTCTGCAACCAGACGCTCTACGCCACGCTCCACGCCATCGCCACGGAAAAGCGGCGGGCCCTCGCCGGCTTCATGCACGTGCCGCTCTCGCCCGCCATGGTCGCCGCCTCCGGCCTCGACCAGCCGAGCATGGATCCCGGCATCGGCGCGCGCGCGGTCGACACGGCCCTGCGGATCATCGCCGAGCGCCTCGGCGCGCAGATGCCGTAGCGCCGGTTCTCAGTCACGGCCGGTGTCGTCCTGGCCGATCCCAGCCTTGGCACAGAGGGCCAGCAACCGGGTCTCGGTCACGCGAGCCGCGCTTGCGCCAGCGCGCGGCCAAGTCGTCACTTCTCCTTCTCGTACTGCTCTCGCTGCCGGCGCCAATTGTCCAGCTGGTGGCCGAGGTACGCATCGGCGAGCGCTTCCGTCTGGATCGCCTCGGCTTGCCGGTCACGTGCCCGCAATTCGGCGGCGTAGCTCTTCAGGACCTCGCGCGGAGCGAAGCCGAAGGCCGCGCTCTCTTCCGGTGGAAGGCTGTAGAGGGTGGCGCGAAACCTGTCGGTCCATCCGGCGACCTGGATCGCGTCGGTCTCACGCTTGGCTCCTGCAAGGAACGCCGCGTAGCTCGCGAGCCGCGACGTGACCTCGACACCCTGCATGAGCTCTTCGACGGCGGCCTTCCCGGCCGGGTCGTCGTCATAGCGCTTGGCCCTCTGCAAGTCTCCCCACGCTTCCAACAGCCGGTCCTGCGCGATGCCCGCCATGGCGCGTCCGACGTAGGCGTCGACGTAGAGCGGATACAGCTCCAGGGCCTCCGTGAATTCCCTGATCGCGCCGTCAAAGTCACCGGAGTCCAAGGCGGAAAACCCGTGCGCGCATATGTTCTCGCCAGCGGCCCCTGCGCGGCGACCGGGGTCGCGGCGACGGCGACGCCGAGTCCAAGCACGGCGAGGATGCGAACGATCCCAGGCACCGCGGGGGCTCCTAGACGCGGACCGGGTCGAGGCGGCCGTCGAGGCAGAGCAGGCTCTCGAAGAGGTAGTAGCTCCCGACGATGAACTCGCAGCGGGTCACCTTGTCCTGCGGTCGCGCGTCGGGCCGCTTGTTGAAGCAGGCCTCGGTGAGCATCCCGGGCACGCGCCGATCACCCGCGTGCGTGGGCGTGAGGTAGTGGTCGACGAGCGCGCGCGCTGTCGCCTCGGCCGCCTCGCGATAGCGCGAGCGTCGCGATTCCGGGGTCGCGACTCGGCCGAGCTTCAGGAGCGCGGCGAGCGCAATAGCGGTGGCGGCTGTGTCGCGCTCGGTCTTGGGGATGGCCGGGTCGTCGAAGTCCCAGAATGCCACCTGGTCTGACGGCACATGGGCGAGCCACCAGTCGGCGCCGCGCATGGCGGCGGCCAGCCAGGCGGCATGGCTCGGGTCGGCGATATAGCTCTGGGACGCGAAGAGCATGCCCCAGCCCTGCGCCCGCCCCCACGTGCTCGTGTCGCTCAGACCCTTGTGCGTGTAGTGCCTCACGATCCGGCCCGTCACCGGGTCGAGCGAGCTCGACTGGATGAACGAGCCCTCGGGCCGGAGATGCAAGGGGATGATCGTGTCCGCATGGTGGACCGCTGCCTCTCGAAGCGCCGCGTCCCCGGTCTCTCGCGCCGCCCAGAACAGGAGCGGGGCCGCCTGCAGGCTGTCGATGCTGGTCTCCGTGTTTCCGATGTGCGTCCCTTCCTCTGCCTGGCTGCCGAGCGGGACCAGCGCGAGCGCGGGGGCATAGAGGCGGCTCAGGCTCTGCGCGGTGCGCACGGCGATGTCCCGCGCGGCCGGGGCATCGTGGAGAATCGCCCCGAGCGCCGCGCCGTAATAGGCGGGGAAGGCCTTGAACACGGTCTCCGCATCGATGCGCGCACGGAGCCGCTCCGCAAGGGGCTCGGCCAGCGTCCGGTAGCGCGGATCGCCAGTGGCCGTGGCAGCGAGCCAGAGCATCCCGATCCAGAAGCCGCCCGTCCAGTCCCCATCGGGCGTCGTGGTCCACTGGCCCGTCTCGTTATGGGCCCAATGCGGGTAGCCGCTCGTGACCCGAGCCGCCGTGTCCCGGATCCGGGTCAGCATCCGCTCGATCGCCTCGTTCCACGGCTCGTTGGTCATGGTCGCGCTCCGATCGTCAGAGAGCCGTCTACGCCACCACTCTTCTGCTGTCTAGTGCCCGGCAGCGTGCCAGGCCTTGAGGACCTCGGCTTCCTTTTCCGCCCTGAGTCCCGCGCGCGGCGCCCGCTGCTGCTCCACCGGGAGCGCCTTGGCCCATACCAGAGTCTCCTTCGCCGTCACGGCGAGCGGCCGATAGGTCAGGCCCTTCGCCAGCGCACGGGCCACGCTCACGGTCGCAAACCCCGCATTGCCCGGGCGCGGCGCCACCCATGCCGGCAGGTCGATCCACGGGCGGACACCGTGTCGCCGCAGGAAGTCCTGGTCGACCCACGTGAACGTGGCCTGCGAACCGACGGCCGTCCTGATCTCGTCCAACATCTGTCCCACGGGACGCGGCTTCTCCGGGCCGGTGGCGTTGTAGACGCCAATGTCTCCCTGCTCGGCCATGCGGACCGTCCACTCGGACAGGTCTCGCGCATCGATGATCTGCGTCGGGTCATTCGGTGTTCCGGGCGCCAGCACTTCCCCGCCGCGATCGATGCGAACCGGCCAGTACGTGAATCGGTCGGTGGGATCTCCGGGACCCACGATCAGGCCGGGGCGGATGATCGTCGCGCGGTTGGTGAACCATTTCTGGGCCTCCCGTTCCGAAACGACCTTGAGCGGCCCGTATAACTGCTGGTTCTTGCTGAAGTCCTCGGGCGTGATGGTCAGAGGGTCTTTGTCGCCTTTGTATTCTTCGAGCCGCGTCGTCTCGTCCATCCCGGCCTTGCTCGTGTCGGCGTAGACCGAGATGGTGGAGATGAAGATGTACTGCCTGCAGGAGTCCTTGAGCAGTTGCCCCGACAATCGGACCCAGGTCGGCAATGTCGTGGGGTTGTCGATCACGACGTCCCACGTGCGCCCTTCCAGCGATTTGAGATCGTTGTTCCGGTCGCCCTGGAGGTGTTCGACTGCCTCCGGCAGCTCCGCCTGGCGGCGCCCGCGATTGAACACCGCCACCTTGTGGCCGCGCGCCACTGCGTACCGGACCTGATGCGGCCCGATGAACCCGGTGCCACCCAGGATGAGGAGGTTCAGCGACTTGGGGGCCGGCGGTACCGAGGACGGCGCCCCCTCCGTCGCCTCCACGCGGTGCGGCGTCCACCCGAGCGCCAGGGCGCCCGTCCCGACGGCGGCGGCCTTCAGCAAATCCCTTCGGCTTGTCATATCGTCCCTCAGGGGGTCACGGGATTGTCCGCGACCACCACGGTCGCGTCCGTTCGACCATACGCGAACGCCGCCCCCTCCGGCGAGTACGCCAGGGAGAGCTGCGGGTCTAGGCCCCACCCGGTCTCCTGATCGTAGATCTGCAGCAAGGCACCATCGGAGACACGCCAGAACCGGATGTCCCTGGAGAAGCCCGACCCCGACACTACGCTCTGACCGTCCGGTGCGAACGCGACACCCTGGACGAAGCCGTCCGGGTGTCCGGCCAGGGGCCGAAGGAGCGTTGCCGTCCCGACGTCCCAGAGGTTCACGTTGTTCCCATAGGCGCCTTCCCCCGTCACCAGGGTCAGGCCGTCTGCCGAGAGCGCGAACGAAGAGATCCCGGACGTGGTCGCGAGCGACCGGATCACTCCACCATCGGACACCCGCCAGAAGAAGACCGTACCAGCGTTACCGGCCGAGGCGAGCGACTGCCCATCCGGCAAGAAGGCGACGGCGGTCATGCCCCCGTTCTGCGCCGTCAGCGTGCGGAGCAATTGCCCGTCGGAGAGGCGCCAGAGCTTGACCGTGCTGTCTCGACCGCCCGAGGCGATCGTCTGACCGTCGGACGAGATGGCCACCGCCGTGGTACCGCTGGAGTGGCCGGGCAGCGTGCGGATCAGCGCGCCGGTCGACGCGTTCCAGAGGAAGATGCGCGTGTCCCGCGTGTCCGGCGGTGGTGACCCGGCGGCGCCCGCCAGCATGAGCCCGTTCGGCGAGAAGGCCACGGAGTTGATGACGTCGTCGGAGCCGGTGAGCGTCAGCAGATCGGTGCCCAAAGCGGCGTCCCAGATCTTTGCCGTGAAGTCCTTGCTGCCGGAGGCCAGCCTTCCGCCGCCCGGCGCATAGGCGACCGACGTGATCGCCGCGGCGTGGTGGCCGATCGTGAGCAGGAGGGCGCCGTCGGAGACGCGCCAGACCCGCGAGTGGCTGTCGTGGGCGCCGGCGGCCAGCGTCTGGCTGTCGGGGGCGAACTGCACGGAGGTGACGTATCGCACGGACGGATCGCTCAGCGTGCGGATCAGCGGGCCCTTCGGGGCCTGCCACAGCCGGATCGTGCTGTCGGTGCTTCCCGAGGCGAGCGTTGTCCCGTCGGGGGAGTAGGCGATGCTGGTGACGGCCTCGGTGTGGCCGGTAAGCGTCTTGACGAGGGTGCCGGTACCGGTCCTCCAGATCTTGACCGTCTGATCCCAGCTCCCGGAAGCGAGTCGCTTGCCGGTGGGTGAGAACGTCACCGACGACACGAAGGACGCGTGACCGCTGAGGGTCCGCTGGAGCGAGCCGTCAGAGACTCGCCAGAGCTTGACCGTGTTGTCGCCCGCGCCGGACGCGAGGGTCCTGCCGTTCGGCGAGAAGGCCACCGAGAAGACGCTGAAGGTGTGCCCAGTGAGCGTTCGGAGGCGTGCGCCGCTGGAGACGCGGAAGATCTCGATGTCGTAGCCCTTCCCGGCGGCGAGGCGGGTACCGTCCGGCGAGAATGCCAGCGTGTAGCAGATGGTCTCCGCGCCCACGAACGTGCGGACGAGCGCGCCGTCCGAGACGCGCCAGAGCTTCACGTTGACGTCGCCGCTCCCGAAATTGACATCGCCCCCCGACGCCACGTACTGGCCGTCCGGGGAGAAGGCAACGGTCTGAACGCCGGCGAGATGTGCCGCCAGGGTCCGGATGAGCGTGCCATCGGCAGTGCGCCAGAGCTTGATGGTCTCGTCGACGGGGCTTGCCGAAGCGAAGGTCTGCCCGTCCGGCGAGACGGCGACCGCGATCACGTCGGTGTGGCCGCCTCCCAGCCACCGGATGGCCGGCACCCCCTGCGCCAGGGCGAGGGCCGGAAGCAGGATGATCAGGCCGACGACGAATACGATGCACCGCCACGCTCGACCCGTCATCGCTGGCCTTCTCTGGCGTCAGGTCTTGCATTCCGACATTCAGCATTAGAGAGGTCAGTCACCATCACTTCAGGTTGGCCCATTCCTCGAGTTCACGCCCCATTGAGATCGCCCTTGTGACGGCGAGTCGCCGGGTGCTATGGCAATGTCGCATTTCAAGACCTGACCCCAGCGTCCGCACACGCGGATTCTACCAGCCGCGCCCGGCGAGCGCGCACGACGCGAGATCCCCCGGTGCGCCGTCACCCGAGCGGATGCCGGCCCTTGCCCGTGTCGCAGCGCGGATGATCCCCCGGCATGGTTCGCCGATCCTGTCAGAGCGCGCGGACGAGGTCAACCTGGCACTCTCCGGCGCAGCGGGGGCGGCCGGGCCGGGCTGAATCACGAGACTTGTGTGGTTTGCCGGTCCGAAGACGACTCACTTCCGGTCGATTTCGATGTTTTCTTTGGTGCCACTGCTCGAAACTGAAATCATGATGCCAATGCCGACCGCGATTACAACTCCGATCAGAGTCCATGTCGCACCAACACTGGCCAGGACTCCCAGCTTCCATAGTGCGGCCAGAAAACCGGCGAGAAAGACGACATAACCGAGAAGATACATTCCTGTCCATTTCATGATGAGGCTCCGACGCTTGGCAGGGTGATCTGCGTGAGCAGGGCCAAGCCTTCAGCCTTCTACTCGTTCCACATGGTGCTCCAGCCGCACTGGGGACAGGGCGCGGGAGGCGCATCCGCCCGCTCAGCGTCCTCGGGCTTGGGCGTCCTGCTCTGACCAGACTCAGCGGCCTTCTCGGGTTTGCTGGCTTCGCCTTTTCTCGTAGCTGGGATTTCGCGCTTGCACCTCGGGCAAATCATAAGGTTGGACCCCCCTTGCTCAAGAGACGAGAGCAATGGTCATGCCAAGGACGAGGGGAGATCGAGTCCGCCGCGGCGCCCCTGATATCGGGAGAAAGGCGCAGTGAACAAGCCACTGGCCGAATTTTCTTCCCACACCCATTTACCGGGGCGGCCTTACCCCTGTGCCCGAGTCCGAGCGCGGCTAGCGTTCCTCGAGGGCAGGCGGCGCTTGGGCGCGGAGCAGCGCCAGCAGGAGGAAGCCCAGCCCCGTCCATGCGGCTTCGCGCACGCGGCGGATCAGCGTGAAGGACAGTCCCACCGGTGCGCCCAGCCCGAGCGCGGCGAAGATCGCCACGTGTCCCGCCTCGAGGGCGCCGAGGTAGCCGGGCACGAGGAAGGCGGCGAAGCGGATGCCGGTGCTGAAGGCCTCGATAGCGGTGGCCTGGGCGAGCGAAACCGGCAGCCCCATCCACCGCAGGATGAGCCAGGGCTCGAGCGCGCCGATCAGCCACGCCAGGAAATGGAAGAAGATCGACAGCGCCAGGCGCTTTGGCTCGCGGCGGTAGAAATGGGCCAGCTCGTCGTTGATCTGGGCGAGTGGCTCGAGGCGTCGGCCCGACAGCCAGCCGAGCTTCAGCAGCCACCGCGAACTGCCGCTCAACGCCCCGCCCGCCTGGACGGCCACGAAGCCGCCGACAGCCAGCACCTGGACCACGACCAGCCACTCCATGCCGCGGATGACCAGGGAATCAGAGGGCAGGGCCGCGTGCGCTGCGACGAGCCCGATGACGAGGAACAGCGCCTGCCCGATGATGATGGTGGTCTTCGCCACGATCACCGACGGCAGGCCCTCGGCAAGCGGCGCCCAGGGTCTCACGAGCCAGGCTTTGACGGCCTCACCGCCCATCGAGGCCGTTGGTGTCGTGAGGTTGAAGGCCTCACCCGAGAGGCGCGCGGCGAAGAGCGCCCGGAACGGCACCGTGTCGCGGCGGAAGGCGTAGCGCCAGCCGAGCGTGTCGAGGAACGCCGTGAGCCCGAAGGGGAAGCCGAGGATGATCAGGAGACGCCACGACAGATCGGTGAAGGCCTGGACGACGGCGCCGGGGCCGATCGCGGCGAGGAGCCACACGAAGAGCGCAGCGCCGCAAACCAGCAGGCCGAGCCGGACCAGCCGCATCAGGAGGTGGGCAGCGTGGCGTGCTTCGCCTTGGCCTCGATGCGGTCGATCCTCAGGAGCGGGACCAGCACCCACGCCAGCGCGGTGAACGCTGTCGAGATCAGGACGAGCGGAGTGTAGCCGAGGGAGTCATAGAGCCGGGCGCCCACATTCTGCGAGAGCTGGGTGCCGCCGTTGTAGACGGACATCAGGAGCGCGAAGAAGGTCGCCTCGATGTGGCGCGGGCACGACTTGGCCGCGAGATCGAGGAAGGCTAGCTGGGTGATCATCCCGATGCAGCCGAAAGCAATGTCGATGATGAGGGCGGACCAGACGCCCCGGTAGACGAGGTAGGCAAGCGTGCCCGCGACCGCGGCCCCGATGGAGATGTTGATGAGCCGCGTCAGCGGCATCCGGCGCGAGAGCGGGGCGTAGATGAAGGCGCCCACGACACCCGCCACGGCGGCCAGTGCCGCCAGATGGCCGATGAATTGCTGGGAGAAATGGAGCACGTCGGTCTGGTAGTACAGGAAGGCGGGGCCGAAGGACGGGCTGAAGGTCCAGAAGAGGATGAAGCCTCCCACGACCCAGATCTCCCGCTCGCGCAGCGCGTCCCGGATGGCGGCCCACGTCGTCCAGAACTCCTTCGTGCTCTCCCGCGCGGGTCGCTCGCGCACGAAGAAGGCGGTCATCAGGAGGGAGACCACCGGAAAGCAGGCGGCGATGAAGAAGACCGCGTGCAGCCGGCGGCCTTCGGCGAGATACCCGCCGAGCTCGCCGACGAGGATGGAGGCCGTCGTGATGGCGCCCCACTGGATGGACTGGAAGGCGCCGGTCAGGCCCATGGGCTTGCCGTTCTCGACCATTAGCGCGTCCACCAGCACATCGGTGAAAGCGAGCCCGAGCGCCATCAGCGTGAAGAAGGTCACCATCCGCCAGTACGAGTGATCCCCCGTCACGCCGAGCAGCAGGCCGGCCGCGGCTGCCGTCGCCGAGGTCAGGATGAGGTAGCTTTTCCGGTGATAGCCGAAGAGCGGCACGAAGTCGGACAGGAGCCCGTAGATGGGCTTGATCAGCCACGGCACGGTGGTGATGGCGAAGAAGGCGGCGACCTGACCGGAGAGGAGCCCGCGGTCCTTCAGCGAAATGGTGATGGTTTGGACCGGCAGATACCACATGCCCTGCGCGAAGTAAACGATGCCGAAGAGTACGGCCAGCCGCTTGGCCTCAGGAGTCTGGAACGGGTGCAGCATCTTCAGCCGGCCGGGCATTTGAGCACTATACAACGTGTGCTACTCTGTTGCCTCCATGCGAGAGATTCGGCACTCGGTTTGCCCCCACGATTGCCCGTCGCAGTGCGCGCTGGTCGTCACGGTGGACGGCGGCCGCGTCACCGAGGTCGGCGGCGATGCCGCGCACCCGTTCACCCGGGGCGTGGTCTGCGGCAAGGTCCACGACTACGCCGAGCGTCTCTACGCCCCGACGCGGGTGTTGACGCCGCTCAAGCGTGTCGGCGCCAAGGGCGAGGGGCGCTTCGAGCCCATCGGTTGGGATGCCGCCATCGCCGAGATCGCGCGCCAGTGGCGGCGCGTGATCGACCGGTGGGGCGGGGAAGCCATCCTGCCCTTTTCTTACGGGGGCACGCTCGGGCTCCTCCAGTTCTGGGCCGGCCATCCGCTCTTCCACGCGCTGGGCGCCTCGCAGCTCGACCGCACAATCTGCATCACCACCGCGTACGCGGGATGGATGGCCACCCTCGGCACGGTCGCCGGCAGCGACGCCGAGCAGATGGTGGGCTCTGACCTCGTCGTGCTCTGGGGCATCAACGCGAGCTACACCCACATCAACCTGATGTCGCTCGTCAAGCAGGCGCGCCAGCGCGGCGCCTTCATCGTGTGCATCGATCCCTACCGGACGCAGACCGCGAGGAAGGCGGATCTCCATCTCCCGTCTCGGCCCGGCACCGACGGCGCGCTCGCGCTCGGGATGATGCACGTGCTCACCGGCGAGGGGCTGGTGGACCACGACTACGTCCAGCGCGCCACGCTGGGCTACGGGCAGCTCGCCGAGCACGTCAAGCAGTACGACCCGGAGCGCGTGGCCGCCATCACCGGGCTCGCCCCGGACGTCATCGTGGACTTCGCGCGCCGCTACGGGGCGACGAAGGCCTCGTTCCTGCGCGTAGGGATCGGGCTCTCGCGCCACGACAACGGCGGCGGCACCTGCCGCGCCATCGCGTGCCTGCCCGCGCTCACCGGCGCCTACGCGCATCCGTCGGGCGGGGCGCTCCTGTCCTCGTCGCGTTCCTTCGGGCTCGACTTGGCCGCGCTCGAGCGCCGGGACCTCATGCCCAAGCCCGCGCCCCGGACGATCAACATGGTCCGGCTGGGGCGCGCGCTGACCGACCCCGCCATGAGCCCGCCCGTGCAGGCGCTCTACGTCTACAACTCGAATCCCGCCTCGGTCGTGCCGAACCAGGAGCTGGTGCTCCGCGGCCTGGCGCGCGAGGACCTCTTCACGGTCGTCCACGAGCAGCACCTGACCGACACCACGGACTACGCCGATATCGTCCTGCCCGCCACGACGTCCATGGAGCACGTGGACGTCTACAAGTCCTTCGGCCACCTCTACGTCCAGCTGGCCGAGCCGGTGGTCGAGCCGGCGGGCGAGTCGCGCTCGAACTGGCAGGTGGTGCGGCGCCTCGCGCGCGCCATGGGGCTCTCCGATCCGCACTTCTCCAAGGACGAGCCCGCGCTTGTGCGGGAGGTGCTGGACTCCGGCGACCCGTCGGTCGCGGGTATCACCTACGAGCGGCTGAAGGCCGAGCACTCCGTGCGCCTGTGCGTGGGCCGGCCGTACCTGCCGTTCGCCGACGGGGCGCCGACGCCTTCGGGCAAGGTCGAGTTCGTCTCCGGGTCCACGGCCCGCGGCGGCCTGCCATCGCTGCCGACCTACGCGCCCCTCGTCGAGGGGCCGGAGAACGGGACCCTGGCGCGGCGCTACCCGCTCCAGTGCATCGTGCCGCCGAATCGGTTCTTCCTGAATTCCTCCTTCAGCCAGTCGGGCATGCTGCGGCGCCGCCAGCGGGGGCCATCGGTGTTCCTCCACCCCGCGGACGCGCGGTCACGCGGCATCGCCGACGGCGACGCCGTCGTGGTGCGGAGCGCCCGCGGGGAGGCCAGATTCGCCGCGACCGTCACCGACGACACCCGCCCCGGCCTGGTCGTCATCGAGGGCATCTGGTGGTCCAAGCACCAGGCGGGCGCCCGCGGTGTCAACGTGATCACCGACGACCGGCTGGCCGACATGGGAGGGGGACCGGCGCTGCACTCGAACCTGGTCGAGGTCGTGAGGCTCTAGGATGACGCCCGCGAGCCCGACGGCGCGCGTCCGCTTCGCCTCCGTGGAGGGGGCCGCCCAGCTCTTCACCGAGGAGTTCTGCGCGTATCTCTGCAAGCTCCACGACGACTTCACGCCCAGGGTACACGCCCTCAGACGGCAGCGGGATGCCGTGCTCAAGCGCGCGCTCGAGCAGGGCACGCTGCCCGGGCCCCAGCCGCTGTCCGCCGCCACGACCGGCGACTGGAAGGTGCCGCCGGTGCCCGAGGACCTCAAGCGCCCCGGCATCGAGATCTCCGGGCCCTGCTCGATCACGAGCATGTTCATCAACGCGCTCAACCCCGGCCCCGAGGGTGAGCGCGCCGAGGGCGACCTCGACGACGACGAGGACTCGGCCGGGCATCGGCTGGTAGACACCGTGCGGGCGGCGCAGAACCGTCTGGCCGCGGTCAACCGCGAGCTCACCTATTCGGACGCTGCGCGCGGCCGAGAGTACCGCATCGCGCCCGGCGAGCTGCCCTTCTTCATGCACCGCGAGCGGGGTCTCCACCTGGACGAGCACGAGCTGAGCGTGGACGGGCGGCCCGTGCCGGCGGCCATCCTCGGCACCGCCCTGACGCTCTTCTACGCGGGACGGGCGCAGGCGGGCCGCGGGCAGGGCATCTATTTCTACTTGCCCAAGGTCGAGAGGGCAGAGGAAGTCGCCTGGTACCGCGACTTCTTCGACGCGAGCCGGAAGCATCTCCCGTTCCTCAAGGATGCCGTCATTCGCGCCATTCCGCTGGTCGAGTCACTGCCGGCCGTCTATCTGATGGAGGAGATGCTCTACGCCCTCGGACCCTACGCCGCGGGGCTCAATGCCGCCCGCTGGGACCTGAAGGCCTCGATCTTCGAGTTCATCATGGCCGACCCGAAGTCGGTCTGGCCGGACCGCTTCGGCGTCGACATCAAGACGACGCCGTTCCTCGCCAATATCTTCCGGAGGCTGGTCGCGATCTGTCTCAAGCGGGGAGCGGTGCCCATCGGCGGCATGGCGACGGCACTGCCGAGCAGCGACCCGGAGGTCAACCGGGTGGCCGGCGAGGCGATCCGCGCCGACAAAGAGTGGGAAGCGCGGCAGGGCTTCATTCGGGCCTGGGTCGCCCACATCTTCCACATGAAGACGGCGGGCGACCCCTTCAAGAGCCTCATCGCCTCGGGCTGGAAGCCGGACCCCGCAATGGCGAATCCCGACAACTATCCCGTGAAGATCGACGTGCCGCAAGGTCCAGTCACGGTCGAGGGGACGCGGCGCAACGCGCGCATGGTCGTCGAATACGTCGAGGGATGGCTGACGGGCCGCGGCGCCAAGGGCATCGACAGCCTGGCGGGCAAGCCCGGCGTTCACCCGGCGCTGATGGAGGATCTCGCCACCGGCCGCATGTCGGTGGCCCAAATCGCCCAGCGCATCCGGCACCACGCCAAGGACTCGACCGACTCCTCCAAGGTCCACGACTTCGCTCTCGTCAAGCGGTTCCTCCGGGAGGAGGTCGAGGATATCCTGAGGCTTCTGCCGAAGAAGGACGCGGAGACCGAGGAGCGCTACCGCAAAGCGGCGAAGATCGCGATGCGCTGGATCCGGAACTACACCGACCTCGACTTCCGCAGCCTCGGCTCGTATACGCACGCCGATCTCGACCGCATCGCGACATCACCCGACGCCTTCTAGCAGACGGCTGAATCCCCTACGCGCGAGAGGCGCAGGCCGCCGAGAAGGGTCCGGATGCGAGGCGGCGCCCCGCAGTGCGAGTTGAGCGGCGGCCCCTGGCCGTCGCGAGACGAGAGCTGAGTTGATCCGCACGCGAGGCGTACTTCCTGTACGTTGAGCGTGCGACCGAGGGCGCCGTCTTCAGTGTGCCTAGATCTGGATGAGGCCGGTTTGGCTGCAGGGCCTCCTCGCGCAAGCGCTCATCGCCGCAGATGGGCCCTTATCGGCGGCCTGCTAGGCGGCGGAGGAGCGGGCCACTGCGGGGGCCGCCGGCGCTGCGGCGGACCGGGTCATCAGGCGCAGGATGACCGGCAGGACCACCAGGGAAGCAAGCACGCCGCAGAACGAGCCGATGGTCAGCAGGAGCCCCAGGCCGAAGATGCCCTGGTGCTGGGCGATCATCAGGCTGCCGAAGCCGACCATGGTCGTCAGGCCGTTGAGCGCTACGGCCATGACCGTGCTGCGCGCGATCAGCGGGCCGCCGTGGTCGCGCCCCTCGAGATAGCGGACGATCACGTTGAGCCCGAACTCGGCCGAGGCGCCGATGATCAACGGCAGCCCCCAGACATTGGCCATGGTGAATTGCAGGTGGAAGATCCGCATCAGGCCGATGGTCCAGAGGAGCGCGAGCACGAGCGGCAGGACCGCCAGCAGAGTCTCCTTCACGCGGCGGATCATCAGCGCGGAGAGTAGCCCCACCAGGATGAAGGCGTACGCGGTGCCCTGGAAGTAGGCCCGTTCCATGTAGCGGATGGCCTCGTAGGTGATGACGGGCGCGCCCGTCACGTCCGGGTCTACCGATCTGAGATCGCGCACGAAGCGCCGCGCTCCCTGGCGCTCCCAGATGTCCACCTTGGGGTGGATCTGCAGCAGGAAGTCACCCCGCTTCCCGATGAATTTGCGCTGGAGCTCGTCGGGCACGTCCACCAGGCCGATCTCGCGCGGGTTCAGGTTGCGCTGCAGGCTGAAGAACTTGCTGATGAAGTCGCCGTAGAGCTGGGACTGCAGGTGGGTTAGCGCAGGCTCGGAGACCTCGCGGTTGGTCGAATGGAGCGCCTTGATCAGCGCCGTGGTCTGCTTGCGCAGCTGCTTGAGGTCCTCCGGCAGCTTGTCCCCCGCTTCGGCGGCGAAGATGTCCAGCCTTCGCTTGAGCTCGTTGAGCCCGCGCGTCAGCCGGTCGAGGTCGACCGGGCTCGAGCGGCCGACGCGAACCGGCGCCACGACGGGCGCGAAGGTCCGGATGATCGCGATCTTCTCCTTCTGGTTGTCGGGAATGATGCGAAGAACCGAATCGACCTCGGACACCGACGGGAGCTTTTCGAAGGCCTCCTGCTTCCGGCGAAGCTCCTCGAGGGATGTCGCCGAGGCCAGCCCGTTGAAGCCCGACCGGCCTGTGTTGGCGAGGATGCGCTTCTCCCAGACCACCGACTCCGTGCCCTTGGGCTGGAGGTTCAGCAGGTTGTAGTCGAAGCCTACGTACGGGAGGGCCCAGAGCGAGGCTGCCGTCGCGACTCCGGCGACGGTGAGCACAGCCTTGGGGTAGCGCCCCAGCCGGTCCAGCATCGGCACGTGCATGCGCTCGAGGGCGTGCGCCCGCGGGGCCTGGTTCCGGGGCCGCGCGGCGTGATGGCTGTCCACGAGGACCAGCAACGCCGGGAAGAACGTCATCATGCCCAGCCAGGCCATCAGGATGGCCGTGCCGGCGATGAAGCCCAGCTCCTGGATGCCGCGGAAATCGGTCAGCATGAGCACGTAGAAGGTGCCGCCCGCCGTGAGCGCGCCGATGAGCATGCCGGGGCCCGTCCGGGCCGCGGTCAGCTGCAGCGCCTCCTTGAGGTTGCGCCCGAGGAAGATCTCCTCCTCGTAGCGGAACAGGAAGTAGATGCCGTAGTCGATGCCGATGCCGATGACGATGGAGATGAACATCACCGAGAAGATCGTCAGGTGTCCGACCGTCAGCGTGATGATGCCCATGGACCAGGCGAGCGTCACGGCCAGCACCGCCAGCATCAGCATCGGCTTGCCCACACGCCAGAAGGCCGGCAGCATCACGAGGAGCGTCAGCGCGAAGGCCAGCACGGTGGCCACGCTGCTGTCGTGGAAGGCCGCGGTCATCTCGTCGTTGGACAGGGTCGGGCCGCCGGTCACTCCAGCCTGCACGTCAGGGAAGGCCAGCTTGAGATCCGCGATGACGTCGCGGATGATTTCGATGGCCCGGCGGTCGCTCATGAAGCTGCCCTTCGCGCTCTCGGGTGTCTCGGCGAGCACGAAGAGCAGGCTCTTGTCGTCCGAGAGAAAGTAGCCCGCGTCGGGCGCGTGGTCGCGAAGCGAGAAGAGCGTGCCCCACGGCGAGCGGTACGCGGTCGGGTGGTCGAGGCGTCCGGCGATCTGGTCGAGCACCATGCTCAGGAAGCGCGTGTCTTCGCCGCTGCCCTGGCCGAGGCCCAGGTCGAAGAGGTTCGAGACGAAGGCCGAGGCCATGCCCGCGTTGGCGCCTTCGATCAGCCGCGCCAGGCTCGGGTCGCCCGCGAAGCTCTCCATGAACTCCTGGTGGTCGAAAACCTTCTCGCGGATCTCTTTGAGCTGGTCGACCGGGAGATAGAGGAGCTGGCGGCCCTCGAAGCGCTTCGGGTCGACGCGGTACGCCACCCGCGGGAACTTGAGCGGCGAAGCGCGCAGCTCCTGGACGAGGCGAGCGGCGTAGTCCTTGGCTGCCTCGAACGACGGCGCCTCGATGACGATGAGGATGTCCTCGAGCTCGCCGAAATCCCGCGCGTACTGGTTGTAGCGGACGATGTAGCCGGCGTCCTTCGGCAGGAGGTCGCGGCCGGAGGTCTTGAAGCTGAGCGCATGCAGCGTATAGGCCACGCCGGCGACGGCCAAGATGAGCGAGAGAGTCGTGGTGAGGAGCGGCCGGCGGCAGGAGAGCCGGACCAACCGGCGCAGCAGGCGTCCCGTTCTCGAGATGGCGATCATGGCATGGCTGTGGGTCGACGGTCCCAGTCTACCACCCGAGCCCTGCGGGAACGGCGGCTCACGGAGCCGATCGGGCTAGACGCCCCCGTCGATGAAGCGCTCGAGGCGCTCGTGGGCGGTCTCGTCCGACCACTGCTCGGGCGGAGACTTCATCAGATAGGCCGAGGGGGCGAGGAGCGCGCCCTTGAGCCCCCGGTCCATGGCGATCTTGCAGGAGCGGATCGCGTCGATGACGACCCCGGCCGAGTTGGGCGAGTCCCATACCTCCAGCTTGAGCTCGACGTTGATGGGCTGGTCGCCGAAGGAGCGGCCCTCGAGCCGGATGTGTGCCCACTTGCGGTCGTTCAGCCACGGCACGTAGTCGCTCGGGCCGATGTGGATGTCGTCGGCCTCCATCTCGTGGGCGAGCTGGGAGCGGACCGCGTCGGTCTTGGAGATCTTCTTGGAGACCAAGCGCGAGCGCTCGAGCATGTTCAAGAAGTCGGTGTTGCCGCCCACGTTGAGCTGGCTCGTGTGCTCCATCCGGACGCCGCGGTCCATGAAGAGCTTGGTCAGCACCCTGTGGATGATGGTCGCGCCCACCTGCGACTTGACGTCGTCGCCCACGATCGGCAGGCCGTGCTCCTCGAAACGCCGCCGCCAGTACTCCTCCCGGGCTATGAAGACCGGGATGCAGTTGACGAAGGCGCAGCCGGCGTCGAGGACCTGCTCGACGTACCACTTGGTCGCCATCTCGCTGCCGACGGGTAGGTAGTTGACGACCACGTCGGTGCGCGTCTCGCGCAGGATGCCGGCGATGTCCACCGTGGGACCGGGCGCCTTGGTGATGATCTGGGAGAGGTAGTGGCCCAGGCCGTCATGGGTCATGCCGCGCTGCACGGGCACCCCAAGGTGCGGCACCTCGCTGAAGCGCACGGTGTTGTTGGGCTTGGCCCAGATTGCCTCGGAGAGGTCGCGGCCGACCTTGTTGACATCCACGTCGAAGGCGGCTGAGAACTCTATGTCGCCCACGTGGTAGCCGGCGAGGCGGGGCTGCATGAGCCCCGGGATGAAGCCGTCGTCCGGGGCGTTCTTGTAGTAGTGAATTCCCTGCACGAGCGCCGAGGCGCAGTTGCCGACTCCAATGATGGCGACGCGTACCGATCCCACATGGACCTCCCCGGTGGTTAGTGAAGTCGCGTCATCTTACCACAGCGACCAGCGCCCCCGAACCAAGCCTGGCATCCAGCCGAAAGAGACCGCGGGCCGTCGAGAAGAGTCCAGATGCGAGGCGGCGCCGGCCAGAGCAGGCGGCCGAGAAGGGTCCAGATGCGAGGCGGCGAGCGCTGCGGCACCCCGAGGCGTACTTTCTGTACGTTGAGGGGTGCCGCAAGCTCGCTCCCAAACTCTTTTAGATAAATGGCGCGATGGGCCCTTATCGACGGCCTGCCTTGAGGGCTGCCAGCGCTCCCAGTCCCACCAGCGCCCAGGTCGCCTCGCGCAGGCGGCGAACGAGGGAGAAGGAGAGCCCCGCCGCTCCCGGCAGGCCGAAGGCCGCGAAGATCGCGACGTTGCCGCCCTCGAGCGCGCCCAGCGAGCCGGGGATCATGAAGGTCGCGAACCTGACGGCGCTGCCGACGGCTTCGAGGACGAGCGCGGTGGCGAGGCTCACGGGGGTGCCCGCCAGCGCCAGCACCAGGTAGATCTCGAAGCCGCCTACGGCCCAGCCGAGCGCGTGGAGCAGCGCAGACAGCAGCACGCGGGCGGGCCGCTGCCGGTATAGGCTCGTGAGCCGGCGGTCCACGTCGTGGAGCAGCTCCTGGTGGTGCTCGGCCGATCCCACGCCCAGCCAGTGGAGGACGCGCCCCGCCCCGGCGATGCCTCCCCGGATTTGCACCACGGCGAAGCCGCCCACCCCGATGATCTCGGCGGCGAGGAGGGCGGCCATCGCCATGGTCACCGTCCTCGACGGCTCGAGCGTCAGGAACGCCACGGCGAGGCCGGCGGCCAGGAAGGTGGCCTGCCCCATCACCATGGTGGTCTTGTCCACGACCACGGAGGCCAGCCCTTCGTCGAGCGAGAGCCGGTCACGCACGAGGTAGGCCTTGAGCGGCTCGCCGCCCACCGAGGCCGTCGGCGTGAGCAGGTTCGCGGACTCTCCCCCCAGGCGCGCCGCGGCGAGGGCTCCCCACGGGACGCGGCAGGCGGGCAGGAGCACGCGCCAGCCGAGCGTGTCGAACGCGATGGCCACGCAGAAGGGGAAGAGCACGAGCAGCCCGAGCCGCCAGGACAGCGTGTGGATGGCTTCCCACACGGCCGCCGGCCCCAGATCCCAGACGAGCCACGCGATGAACCCGAGGCCGACCGCAACGAGCAGCGGCCGCAGCAGCCTGACGCTCACGAGCTCCCGATGGCGCGGCGGAAACGGTCGCGGATCTCCTCGGGGCTGTAGGGGATGCGTGGCACCGGCCGCTCCTCGGCGCTGACGCGGACGAGGATGAAGCTCGGACCGTCGCCGGCGAGCGCTCCGCGAAGCGCGCGGTCCACCCCGGCCGCCGAGTCGACGGATTCGGCCCGCGCATAACCGCACGCCGCCGCCACGGCGTCGAGGCCGACGCCGCGCGATGGCGACAGCTGGCCGCCCGTCGAGCCGTAGACGCCGTTGTCGAAGACGACGTGGACGATGTTGACCGGGCGGCCGCGGCTGATCGCGGGGCCGCCGCCGACCATGGGCAGGATGCCCAGGTTCATGAGGAGATTGCCGTCGCCGTCGAAGACTATCGTCCGCCGCTCCGGGCGGGCCAGCGCCAACCCGAGGGCGATGGACGATGCGAGCCCCATCGAGCCGATCATGTAGAAGTTCTCCGGCCGGTCGCGCACGGCGAATGATTCGCGGCAGACGTAGCCGTTGGCGTGGATGACGGGCTCGCTACCGAGAGCCGCGACGGCGGCGCGGAGCGCTTCGAAGCGGGACAGGGAGGCGGGGCGCGCCGGCTGCGCCGCCGTCGCGACCGGGGTCGGGCGCCTGAGGGACTCTGGCGCCGCCGGCTCCTGAACGTCCGCTCCCAGCACGCGCGGCGGCAGCAGCAGCGCCACGGGCTGGCTCAGGCGCAGGGCCTCGGCGCGGGCCCAGGCGACGTCGGCTTTCTCGCTCCCGCTCGCGAGCACGCGGTGCGGCACGCCCATCAGATCGAGAAGGGGCCGCGTGATCCGGCCCATCACGATGTGCTCCGGGGCGTCCTGACCCTCGAAGCCGCGCCAGGTCACGAGCAGCAGGGCCGGCAGCCGGTAGAGCAGCGAGAGCGAGACGAGCGCGTTCGCGCTCGTGCCGAGCCCCGAGTTCTGCATGACCACGGCCGGCACGCGGCCGCCGAGCCAGGCGCCGGCCGCCAGCCCGAGCGCGATGTCCTCGCGGACGGCCGGAATGTAGGGTTCCCGGCTGCCGCGCGGGTGGCGCTCGAGGGCCGCGATCACGCCCTCGGCAAGCGAGCACGGGACGCCCGTGAAGAAGTCGAAGCCCTGGGCGTCGAGGAGGTCGGCGAGCTCGTGCCCTGTCATGGCTGGGGCCGTGTCCGGCGCGCCGGCGCGCGCCTACTTCTGGACCTTCTTCTTCTGGCCGGTCTCCTCGAGGAACTCGGTCTGCTTCGCCTTCATGCGATCGACCAAGGTGTTGTAGCCGCTGGTCTGGATGATCTTGTTGAACTGGGTGCGGTAGTTGGACACGAGGCTGATGCCCTCGATGTTAACGTCGTAGACCATCCAGTGTTCGCCACGCCGGAAGAGCCGGTAGTCGACGGGCACCTCGGTGCCGTTCTTGGTGATGATCTTGGTGCTGACGATGGCGAGGTCGCCGTCGACGCGCTCGCCGTTGTAGACGATTTTCTCGCCGCCGTACAGCTCGATCTTGGAGATGTAGGAGCGCTCGAGGAGGTCGCCAAAGAGTCCGACGAACTCGGAGCGCTGCGTCTCGGACAGCGGCTGCCAGTAGCGGCCGAGGGACCGGCGCGCGATCTCGCCGAAGTCGAAGATCTCGTTGGCGATCTTTCGAACCGCGGTGCGCCGCTCGGCCGCCTTGCCCTCGCCCTTCATCGCGGGGCTGTCCAGCGTGGAGACGACGCGGTCGATCGCGCCCTTGAGCTGCTCCTGGGCCGTGGCTGCCCAGCCGCCCTCGGCTGTGGACAGGATGAGGAAGCCCACTGTCGCGAGCCCCGAGAAAAGACGACCAATCATTGCTGGACCTCCAGTTGTGCTGGCAGTTGTGCTGGCAGTGGCGCGGGCGGTGGCGCTGGTTCCATTAGACTTTGCCGAAGACGTACTTGGACAGGAGCTCCTCGAGGTCAATGGGCGGCTCCACTTCGGTGAGCTTCCCGTTGGGCTTGATGATCCGCTCGGACCCGCCGGGGCTGATCTGGAGAAACTTCTCGCCGATGAGCCCCCGGGTCTTGATGGACGCGATCGAGTCCTCCGTGAGCTTGATGCCGTTCCGGATGGACATGACCACGCGGGCCTGGTAGTTGGCCAGCTGGATCGAGGTGACACGGCCGACCTCCACGCCAGCGATCTCGATGCTCGACCCATTCTTGAGGCCGCCGGTCGACGGGAAGTCCGCCGTCACCGTGTAGCTCTCACCTCCGAAGAAATCGACCTTCCCGAGTCTAACCGAAAGCCATCCGAGTGCCAAGATGCCCAGCAGGACGAAGACCCCGACGGCCAGATCAAGCGTCGATCGCTTCATGCGGCTTCTCCCTTCGCCTCACGCGGCATGGTTGACGTCCTCGACCTCTCCGCGGATGAACCGCTGCACGAGCGGGTTCGTCGACACCTGGAGGCTCCGGGCATCCCCGGTCTCGATGATCACGCCCTCGTGCAGCATGGCCACACGGTCGGCGATCTCGAAGATCTCCGGGATCTCGTGGCTGACCATGACGGCCGTGAAGCGGAATTTGCGGTGCAGGTCCTGGATCAGGTGGTGGATGGTGTTGACGAGGATCGGGTCGAGCCCCGTCGTGGGCTCGTCGAAGAAGACGATCTCCGGCTCGGTCACGAGGGCCCGCGCGATGGCGACCCGCTTGCGCATGCCGCCCGAGATCTCGGCCGGGTTCTTGTGCCCCATGTCCACGAGCCCGACCTGAAGGAGCTTCTCCTCGACCCGCTGGGCGATCTCGCCGGCGGTCAGGGTCGTCTTCTCGCGCAATGGGAAGGCGACGTTGTCCAAGACCGACATCGAGTCGAAGAGGGCTCCGCCCTGGAAGACGACGCCGTAGCGCCGCCGGACCGCCTCGAGCGCGGCGCCCCGGAGCTTGGTGATGTCGACGCCGTCCACGAGGACGGCGCCCGCGTCCGCCCGCAGGAGCCCGAGCAGGTGCTTGAGCAGCACCGACTTGCCCCCACCGCTCCGGCCGATGATGATCATGACCTCGCCCGTCGCGACGTCCAGATCCACCCCCTGCAGCACGGGCTGGTTGCCGAAGGACTTTCGCAGGCCCTGAATGCGGATCACGGCAGCACGGAGCCGAGGAAGTAGTTGAACACGAGGATCAGCACGCAGGAGAGGACGACCGCTTCGGTCGTCGCGCGCGACACCCCCTCGGCGCCGTGCCCGCAGTGGAAGCCCTTGTACGTGCAGACCCAGGGCACCAGCGCGCCGAAGGCCAGGGACTTCCAGAAGCCGACCATGACGTCGGCCATGTCGGCGAAGGCGTGCATCTGCCCGAAGTACGTCCCCGGCGACATACCGAGCAGGAGGACCGCGACCAGGTAGCCGCCGTAGATGCCGGCGACGTCGAAGATGGCCGTCAGCATCGGGAAGCTGATGACGCCCGCCAGGATCGCCGGCACGACGAGGTAGCGCATCGGGTTCAGCGCCATCACCATGAGCGCGTCGATCTGCTCGGTGATCCGCATGATGCCCAGCTCGGCTGTGAGCGCCGAGCCGGCCAGGCCCGTGACGAACACCGCGGTCAGCACGGGCCCCAGCTCGCGCACGAGGGCGATCCCCACGGCCGGCCCGACGAACGCCTCGGAGCCGACCCGCTGCAGCGTGAGGAAGACCTGCAGCCCCAGCGCCATGCCGGTGAACGCGCCCGTGAGGAGCACGATCGTCAGTGACTTGAAGCCGATGAAATAGATGCGCCCGGCCAGGCGGCCGAGCTTCAGCGGCGGGATGAAGACCAGCGCCACCGCATGGCCGAGGAAGCGGGCGAAGCGGCCGAGGGACTCGACGATGTAGAGGACGAGCCGCCCGAGGCTCTCGACCCAGCGCGCCGGCAGAGGCCAGGTGTCAGGCCCGGCCGATCCGTCGGTCACGCCGCCGTGCCCCGATATACTCCCAGCGCCCAGAGCGGGAAGTACTTCGCGTAGAGGTGATACTTGAGGTAGAAGACCCGTGGGAAGCCCGTGCCGTTCCAGAGAGGATCGTCCCACGTGCCGTCGGCGTTCTGCCGGTCGATCAGATAGCGGATGCCCGTCTCGACAGCGGGACCCTCGACGCGACCGGCGGCGAAGAGCGCCAGCAGCGCCCAGGCCGCCTGGCTCGGAAGGGACTCGCCGCGGCCGGCCAGATCGTCGTCCTCGTAGGAGCCCAGGGTTTCGCCCCAGCCGCCGTCGGCGTTCTGTCGCGCCTCGAGCCAGGCGACGGCCCGCTGGACGTAATCCTTGGCGCAGTCCTCGCCGATGGCGCCCAGCCCGCGCAGCACCGACCAGGTGCCGTAGACGTAGTTGACGCCCCAGCGGCCGTACCAGCCGCCCGTCTCGTGCTGGCTCTTCCTGATGAAGGCGAGCGCCGACTGGGCCGCGGGATGATCCAGCTTGTAGCCGAGGGTGCCCAGCAGCTCGAGGCCGCGTCCGGTCAGGTCCTCCGTCGAGGGGTCGAGGAGGGCGCCGTGATCGGCGAACGGAATGTTGTTGAAGATGAGCCGGTCGTTGTCGGCGTCGAAGGAGCCCCAGCCGCCGTCTCCGCCCTGCATGCCGAGGAACCAGGTCAGGCCCCGGTCGATGCAGCGCGCCTTGCGCTCGGCGTCGAGCCCGCGCGTCTTCGCCAGCGCCATCATGACCATGGCCGAGTCGTCGAGGTCTGGGTAGAAGTCGTTGTCGTACTGGAAGGGCCAGCCGCCCGGCGCCACGTGGGGCCGCTTCGCCTGCCAGTCGCCCGGCACGGTGATCTGCTTGTCCATCATCCAGTCGCCGGCCCGCACGAGCTGCGGGTGGTCGGCGGGCAGCCCCGACTCGATGAGCGCGTTGACCGCGAGCGAAGTGTCCCAGACCGGCGACACGCATGGCTGGTAGTGGAGCGCGTCCCGGGTCTCCACGCCCAGGTTTTCGATCTCCTTGACCTGGCCGCGGATGAGCGGATGATCCTCCGGGTAACCGAGAGTGCGGAGGGCCAGGACGGCATTCGTCATGGCGGGGAAAATGCCGCCGAGCCCGCCCGGCACCGCCAGCCGCTCCTCGAGCCACCTCCGCGCCGCATCGGTGGCGCGCCCGCGGAAGGGTCGCGGGCCCAGCCGCTCCCAGCCCTTGAGCGCGTCGTCCACGCCGATGAAGAGGTTCTTCCAGATGAAACGCTTGGGCGAGAAGGGGCGCGGGATGCGCTTGAATCTGAGGCTCGCCCGCTCGCGCGGCACGGGCCAGAGCTCGTCGAGCCGGCAGGACTCGGGCAGCCGCTTGACGGGCTTGGCGTCCATGAGGATCAGGAGCGGAACGATGACGGCCCGCGACCAGTAGGACACTTCGTGGAGATTGAAGTAGGACCAGCGGGGCAGCAGCATGATCTCGATCGGCATGGCCGGCACGCCGCTCCAGTCGTACTCGCCGAAGAGCGCCAGGAGGATCTTGGTGAAGACGTCGGCCTCGACGGGGCCGCCCCAGCCGTGGATGAGCGCCCGCGCTCGCGCCATGGCCGGGTCGTCCACCCCCACGCCAGCCACCTTCATCGCGAAGTAGGCCTTGATGGTGGCCGAGACGTTGGATGGTCCGCCCTCGTAGAGACTCCAGCCTCCGTCCGCGACCTGGCATCCGCGCAGATAGCGCACCATCTTGACTTCCCGCTCGCGGTCCACCCGGTCCAGGAGGTGGCAGAAGAGCAGGTACTCGCTGGTGATCGTGCTGTTGGCTTCGAGCTCGCCGACCCAGTGCCCGTCGGGGGCCTGTGCCGCTAAGAGGGCCGACTGTGCCCGGTCGACGGCGGTGTCGATCTCGGACTGGACGATGGTGGGCGGAGTCATACCTTGCTCCGTGCTTTCTCGGTGGCGCACATCGCCCGATACTAACACAGCCCGCGCCCGGCCTGCACCCGGCCCGCGTTGAAAAATCGCGGGAAGTCCGCTAAGGTCGTTGGCATGGCCCACGAGCCAGCCAGCTGGCCGACGCTGCTCGCTGGAACGGTGCTGCTGCGTCCCTATGTCTTCGTTTTTCTCGCCGCCTTTCTCGTCCTGGCGGGCCGCGACCTCGGATGGCGCCGGGCCTGGGGCTGGCTCGGGTGGGGCTGGGTCGTTGCCTTCACCGCGGAGTATGCCTCGACCCGCGTCGGCATCCCGTTCGGCCTGTACCACTACACCGGCGGCACCGTGGGTCGTGAGCTTTTCATCTCGAACGTCCCGTTCTTCGATTCGCTGTCCTTCCCGTTCATGGCCTACGCCTCGTATTGCCTGGCGCGGCGGGCGCTGGGACAGGCCCAGGGCTGGGCGCAGGCTACCCTCGCCGGGGTGCTGATGATGCTGATGGATGTCGTGGTAGACCCGCTCGCGGTCCTCGGAGAGCGCTGGTTCCTCGGGCGGATCTTCTACTACGCCGAGCCGGGCGCCTACTTCGGGGTACCGATGTCGAACTTCGCGGGTTGGTTTCTCGTCGGGTGGGTGATCGTGGGCGGGTACCTCTGGGCCGCCCGGGGCAGGCCTCGGCCGACGGGCTCTCCGTGGGGAGGGATCGGCCTCTACTACGGAGTGGTCCTCTTCAACCTCGGCATCACCGCCTGGATCGGGGAAGGGGCCCTGTTCGGGGCTGGAATCCTCGTGCTTGTGGCCGTTTTTCTGATAGCCTATGCATTCAAGGCCGTGTCCGTGACCCGAGACTTCACGGGTGAGGTGCCCGCGGGGGAGCGGGTAGCCGCGACGACGTTGAGAAAACACGAGAGAGGTCGCTGACCAGATGAGCGTGCCAGTTTCCCAGATGTACACTGTCGCGAGCTACGTCCTCAAGCAGAAGCTCCGTGGCCGGAAGCGCTATCCCCTCGTCCTGATGCTCGAGCCCTTGTTCCGGTGCAACCTCGCCTGTGCCGGCTGCGGCAAGATCCAGTACCCGGCCCAGATCCTCAAGAAGCACCTGACGGTCGAGCAGTGCCTTCGCGCCGTGGAAGAGTGCAGGGCGCCCGTCGTGAGCATCCCGGGCGGCGAGCCCCTCATGTACCCCGACATCGACACGCTGGTGACCGAGCTCGTCAAGCGCCGGAAGTACATCTACCTCTGCACCAACGCCATCCTGCTCAAGGAAAAGCTCGACCTCTTCACGCCGTCCAAGTACCTGACCTTCAGCGTGCACATGGACGGGCTCCGGGAGGAGCACGACGAGGCGGTCTGCCGCGACGGCGTCTTCGACCAGGCGGTGGAGGGGATCAAGTCGGCGCTCCAGCGCGGGTTCCGGGTGACGACGAACACCACGCTGTTCGACGGCACATCGCCGCTCAGGATGCGCGAGTTCTTCGACGAGATGATGGACCTCGGGGTCGAGGGCATGATGCTCTCGCCCGGGTACAGCTACTCGAAGGCGCCCGACCAGGAGCACTTCCTGCGCCAGGCGCGCACCAACCAGCTCTTCGCCGAGATGCTCTCGAGCCCGAAGCGGCACTGGAAGTTCAACCAGTCGCCGCTCTTCCTGCGCTTCCTCATGGGCAAGAAGGACTTCGAGTGCACGCCGTGGGGCAACCCCACCTTTAATATGTTCGGCTGGCAGCGCCCCTGCTACCTGCTCCAGGAAGGCTATGCGGCGAGCTTCCGGGAGTTGATGGACGACACGAAGTGGGAGAACTACGGCAAGAAGAGCGGCAACGAGAAGTGCCAGGATTGCATGGTCCACTGCGGCTACGAGGCGACGGCGGTCGATCATACGTTCAGCTCTCTCAAGGGCTTCGCCGAGACCGTCGCGGTCACGCTGTCCGGGAAGCTGTAATCCCCATGAGTCTCGAGGGGTGGGTTCCGCAGATCAACGAATACACGTCCCTCCGCGAGGTGGTCGACTTCGCATTCGACTACCGCGGCAACACCACGGTCGTGAGGACGGATGGCAGCGAGGTCGTCGGCTACATCTTCAACCGCAACGCGGATGTGGCCGAGGCCTTCATCCAGCTCTACGACGAGCAGGGCAACGGGCCCTTTACCATCCCCTACCGTGACATCGCCACCATCAAGTTCACCGGCAAAGACACCGCGGCGGGCAATAGCTGGAGGGCCTGGGTCGAGCGCAAGGAGAAGGAGAAGGCGCTGAGGGTGGCCGCGTCCGGCGCCGGCCAGCTTGGGTCCGATCCTCATACTCACGGCCGTTGAGCTCGAGGCCCGGGCTCTGGCCCGCGCGCTCGGGCTGCCGCGCCTCAAGTCGTTCTCGTTCCCCGCTTTTGGAAATGGCGTCCTCTGCGTCGCTCCTGTCGGGCTCAGAGCCGGTCTTCTCTCTACGCGCCTCCCGGCGCTTCTCGAAGAGCTCGGGCGTCCGCTCGTAATCTCCTCTGGTGTATGCGGGGGCCTCGACCCGAAAGTGAAGCGGGGGACCGTAGTCCTCCCTGAGACGGTGATAGGCATACGGGGAGAGCGATACGGGGTCACCGTCCTGCAGCATCGTCGCTACGTCGAAGCCTTCGAGCGTTGGCGCATCCCCTTCGCGGAAGGTACACTCGCGACCGCCATGGAGATTGTCGCATCCCCCGATGCCAAGGCGGCTCTCCGGAAGGCCACGGGCGCGGTCGCCGTGGACATGGAATCATCGCTGATCCTGAGGGCCGCGTCGGAGGCCGCCTGTCCCGCGCTGGCTCTTCGCGGCGTGGCCGACGACGCGAGCGACAGACTGCCCTCTGAGCTTTTGGGCCTCGTCACGCCCGACGGGCGTCTACGCAAGGGCCGCGCGGCGGCGGCCATACTCAGGCATCCGACGGTCCTGGCGAGAGCGCTCAAGCTCCACCGCGCCACCCACGTGGCTCTCGCGGCCGTGGCGGAAGCGTTCCAGAGTATGACTGAGCTCGTCGTGGCGGCTGAGAAAGACTTCCGCTGATGGACGCGCTCGTCACGGGCGGCACCGGGTTCGTCGGCGCCAACCTCGTCCGTGCGCTGCTGGCCGACGGCCGGACCGTGCGCGTGCTGGCGCGCAAGGGGAGCGACCGCAGGGCGCTCGAGGGCTGCGCGGTCGAGATCGCCGAGGGCGATCTCCTCGACCCAGACTCGCTCCGGGCGGCGGTCAAGGGCGCGCGCCAGGTCTACCACGTCGCCGCCGACTACCGCCTCTGGGCCCGCGATCCGCGCGAGCTCTACCGCGCCAATGTGGACGGCACCCGCCACATCCTGACGGCCGCCGCCGAGGCGGGCGCCGAGCGCATCGTCTACACCTCGACGGTCGGCGCACTGGGCCTTCCGAAGGACGGGACGCCAGGAGACGAGACGAGTCCCGTGGGGCTCGAGGACATGGTCGGACCATACAAGGCCTCCAAGTTCCTCGCGGAGCGGGTCGCCGACGAGCTCGTGGCGCGCGGGGCGGCGATCGTGATCGTCAACCCGTCGGCGCCGATCGGGCCGTGGGACGTCAAGCCCACGCCGACCGGGCAAATGGTCGTGGACTTCCTCAAGGGCAAGATGGTGGGCTCGGTCGACACGGGCCTGAACGTGGTGCACGTCTCCGATGTTGCCCGCGGCCACATCCTGGCCGCCGAGCGCGGGAAGGTCGGCCAGAAGTACGTGCTCGGTCATCGCAACATGCCCCTCATCGAGATCTTCCGGGCGCTGGCCGGGATCACGGGTGTCCGCGCGCCCCGGTTCCAGGTGCCGTACGGGGTCGCGTGGCTCGCAGCCCTCTGCATGGAAGGCGCGGCCCGGGTGACGGGCGGCGCGCCCCAGGTGCCGTTGACCGCCGTGCGCATGGCGCGAAAGCGCATGTACTTCAGCGTCGACAAGGCCGTCCGCGAGCTGGGGCTGCCGCAGACCCCGGTCGAGGACGCGCTGCGGGAGGCCGTCGCCTGGTTCGTCGAGCGCGGCTACGCGCCCAGACCTGCGAAGGTCGCATGATGCATCGACGCGAAGGGACAGCTGCTCTTGCGCGCCCGTCGAGGGCGCGAGGCGCGAACACGGGAGAGTGCGGGGGCCATTTCGAGGCCCCCGCAGATAAATGAATCCCGCGCAATTCGTTTCGAGGCTGACGCGCAAGAGCCGCTCCAACTTCTTCTACGCGTTTCTCTGCCTGCCGCGTCCTCAGCGCGAGGCCCTCTATGCCGTCTACGCCTTCTGCCGCATCGTGGACGATACGGTCGACGTCGGGCAGGACCACGCGGCCAAGCGCAAAGAGCTCGAGCGCTGGCGCGCGGAGATCGCGCAAGTCTTCGAGGGCTCGCCCGAGCATCCTGCGGCCCAGCGGCTGCAGGAGGCCGTGAAGCTCTTCCCGATCCCGCGCGAGGCGCTCAATGAGATCATCGCCGGCGTCGAGATGGACCTCGACCGCTCCACGTACAGGACCTTCGACGAGCTCTACCCCTACTGCTATCGCGTCGCGTCCGCCGTCGGCCTCTGCTGCATCGAGATCTTCGGTTACTCGGACGTGCGGGCGCGCGAGTACGCCGTCAACCTCGGCGTGGCGCTCCAGCTGACCAACATCCTGCGCGATGTCCAGACCGACGCCCGGGCCGGGCGCGTCTACCTGCCCCAGGAGGACCTCGAGCGCTTCGGGGTCTCGGCCGCCGACCTGCCCGTGGGGCGCTACACGCCCGCGTTTGTCCGGCTGATGCAGTACGAGGCCGCGCGCGCCCGCTCCTACTACGAGCGTGCCTGGGCCGCGATGCCGCACGCCGACCGGCGCACCCTCTTCGCCGCCGAGATCATGGGGCGGACCTATTTCGCGCTCCTCGAGACCATCGAGCGCCGCCGGTTCCGCGTCTTTGGCGCGCGCGTGAGCGTGCCCACGGCCAGGAAGCTCGGCATCGCGCTGTCCTGCTGGGTCGGGTCGAGATGGGGAGAGAAGCGGGCGTGAAAGCCGCGGTCTATGCGGGGCCCGGGAGACTCCAGCTCGGCGACTGGCCGGAGCCGCGGATCGGACCCGGCGAGCTGCTGGTCCGCGTGACGGGCTGCGGCCTCTGCGGCTCCGACATCCTGAAGGTCACGAGCCCGGCGACGACGGCTCCCGCGGTGTTCGGCCACGAGGTGGTCGGCCTGGTGGTCGAGGTCGGTCCGGGCGTCACCGGCTTCATCCGGGGCCGGCGGGTTGTCGTCGCCCATCACGTGCCCTGCTTCGCCTGCCACTACTGCCGGCGCGGCAGCCCGTCCATGTGCCGCCACTTCAAGCGCAGCAACCTCGACCCGGGCGGCTTCGCCGAGCTCTGCCGGGTGCCCGCGGCCAACGTCGAGCACGCGACCTTCGCGCTGCCGGACGAGATGAGCGACGAGACCGCGTCCTTCACCGAGCCGCTGGCCTGCTGCCTTCGCGCCGTGAAGCGCTCCGGGACGGCGCCGGGCGACGCCGCGGTCGTCGTGGGTCTCGGCTCGATCGGCTGGCTGCTGGCCCGGGCCTTCGCGCTCAGCGGAGTCCGGGTTTTCGGCGCCGATCTCATGCCGATGCGGCGGGTGCTCGGCCGCACGGCAGGCGCGCAGGTCTTCGACGACGATGCCGAGTTGGACGCCGCCGTCCGCCAGGCCACGGACGGACGCGGCGCGGACGTGGTGATGCTGACGGCGGGCGGTGCGGCGCTCCTGCCGTGGGCTGCGGCCCGCGTCCGCGACGGTGGCCAGCTCCATTACTTCGCGGGCGGGGCGGGCGAGAGCCTGCCGCTGCCGCTGGCCGAGTTCTACCACCGCGAGCTGACGCTGTCGGCGACCTACTCGTCCTCGCCCGCCGAGCTGCGAGAGGCCTTTCGACTGCTGGCCGACGGCCCGGTCCAGGTGGACGGGCTCATCACGCACCGCCTCCCGCTCGCGGATCTGGCCAAGGGGGTCGAGCTCATGCAGAGTCAGGAAGCCGTGAAAGTCTACATAACACCATGAGCTCGCCACGCGCGGTGCTGCCGTGGTGCGCCCAGCGAGGGCGCACCGGCGCGAACCTGGGGGAGTGCGGGGGCCATTTCGAGGCCCCGCAGACAAACGGTCGAACATGCCTCGCGGGCATGACCCGCAGAGGCGGCGAGCCATGGGCGAGCCGAGGCGCGAACCTGGGGGAGTGCGGGG